>OGDF01000012.1_pt1 | contig 224184 bp, 199 predicted proteins | sample 1570141 | NCBI WGS metagenome assembly OGDF01 (sample SAMEA4370581, study PRJEB24528) | human gut metagenome | reverse complement strand
ATCAGAGAAACAAGCATGTTTATCTGTCTGTAGAAGATACGGGAAGCGGAATACCAAAGGAGCTTAGGGAGAGAGTGTTCGAGCCATTCTTCCGTGTGGATAAATCCAGAAGCCGGGAGCTGGGTGGCGTAGGGCTAGGTCTTGCTTTTGTCCGTGAAATCGTTAGAGTACATGATGGCAGTATTTGTATCAAATCAGGCAAGACTGGGGGAACGATTTTCGAGGTGACTTTTGCACAGCATTCAATGTAGCGTTCAATTTTACGCATTTGTCAACGCTATTAAAACAGATCTGCTAAATGAGAAAAATAGAATAATTTGAAAAAAATAACAGTACAACCGTATTTAGAGCATTTCTAAAATCTCTATTCCCTTGAAAATCCCAACTCCGGATGATATCCTAAAAGCAAAGAGATTCACCTGCGAGCTTTATGCCTGTGTGTGCTTGACACATCCACAATATGCGCAAGAATATCCCGGAAATGAGGAATGATAAATAATATGAAGAAATCCCCCAAAACCCAAAGAACCCCAATAATAAAGTTCTGCATACTAACACTGACAGCAGCAGTAATAATAACAGCAGTAGCAATAACCGCATCCCTATCTGATTCCACCAGACAGCCCGCAGAATCAGACACATGGTCTGCAACTGAGAGCACTTATATTACAGAAACTGCAACATCCGTGGCTGTAAGCGATGTGACGCATTCGGTTCTGCCAGGAAAATCCACGGCAGACACAGGCGTAACAACAGACACGATATCTCTTGGTGATATAGACAACAATGGAATGCAGGACGCAATAATTGCTGAAGGGGCAGCGGCAAAAGGACCGCTCTGGGAAGATGAATATAACCTTCGCTGGACACTTATGCTTAATGATGCTCCGGTTTATATTGGATATAACCGGCTGATGTGCAGCTTTAAGGCAGAATGTATTGATATTGATGATGACGGGGAAAACGAGATATTTATCATGGTATCACCGCGTGTTAATTCTATGCCGTTAGAGGAGTATGTGGTCCTGAAAAAGGAATCAGCCGGTGAAGGTGATGAATGGAAAGAGCTTCAGAATACAAGTGCAGACGGAACGAACGCATTTCCGATTCGCGGATATGCAGGGAAGGAGAGTCCTGCAATAATTGATATTATTTGTGAGGGCTTTGATAATGTTGAAGTTATCAGGGCTGATACAACAAGACATTATCAGGAGATACTTGATAAATACAAGGATAATAAAGGATTTGAATTGATGTATAAGTATGCGGATGCAGTACTGAATGGTGAAAAGCACAGTCCGGGTGAGCAGGTTGCACAGACAACTCCGTGGGGAATACACAAACTGCGTACAGATAATATTGACGGACATGCATGCATTGTCGCGACTCACGGTTTTGGCAGCATTGAGGGCGGCAAGTATGATGACTTCGGCAACATAGATATTTATTTTAACTATGATGCCGAAGGCAGGATACATGTTCTTAAGATGTCAATGCGGCCGTACGATGGCGTTGACGTAGAATGACATAAGATAATATTTAGAAGTTGCTGCCATTCCAGCCCCAGTTGGAAACGGACTGATATTTTACATATATATGGTCTGATGCAATTCCGAGAACATCATTGAAAATGTCGCATATCTGGGCTGTAAGCTTTTCAAATGCAGAAGGATTCTCACTTCCGTATACGCTTACTTCAACCATTGCCATAGGCTCAGCGTTGCTTCCGCGGAAATACAGCCTGTATTCAGGCTCAAAGCCGAGCATCAGCCAGCTTTCGGATTTGCCGGGAATGGTCTGGATAGCCTTGCCAAGGCGTGATTTGATTTCGTTTTCCTGTTCAGCAGTGACGGGAGTACTTATTTTTGAATTGATAAATGGCATAAAATCCTCATTTCTGCACATACGTGCGTAGTTTTTATATTTATAAGCATACCATAACATTTATATAGTAATCCAGTGAAAAACGCCTCAGATATGAGTATTTAAAAGCAGAGCTTAAAAAGTACTGTGACTTTCACTGATTTTGTGACGTTCAACATAACCTGTAAGAATCAGTGTGAGTGCGCCGTCACCCGTTACATTGCAGGCAGTTCCGAAGCTGTCCTGAAGTGCAAAGATAGTGAGCATGAGTGCAGTTCCGACATCTGTGAAGCCAAGGACACCGGTTATAAGACCGAGTGATGCCATTACAGTGCCGCCCGGAACACCGGGAGCTCCGATTGCAAATATACCAAGCAGTACACAGAAAAGAATCATCGTTCCGGCTGACGGAATAGAGCCATACAGAATCTTTGATACAGTCATGCAGAAGAACACCTCTGTGAGAACCGAGCCGCAAAGATGTATGTTTGAGAATAAAGGTATTCCAAAAGAGACCATATCCTTACGAAGCGGTTCAGCCCTGCCTGCACACTGAAGAGCAACAGCCAGAGTGGCAGCGGATGACATTGTACCAATTGCTGTAAGGTATGCGGGGCCGTAGTGGCGTATTACGTCAAGCGGATTTTTCTTAGAATATATACCTGCAATTGTATAGAGAAGAGCCATCCAGATATAATGTCCTGCCAGTACAATAATTACAATCTTGATAAATACAGGAAGCTGTCTTGTAATTGACCCTTCATATGAAAGCCCACAGAAAGTGAGTCCTATGAAAAACGGGAGAATAGGAATCATTATCTTTGAAACAATCTGAAGAACAATCTTCTGAAATTCCTCAAGAATATTAGTTATTAATTCTGCTTTTGTCCATGCAGCTCCGAGACCGATCATTACTGAGAATACGAGAGCACTCATTACGGGCATTATCTGAGGTATTGATAATTCAAATACGGCTTCCGGAAGCTCCTTTAAGCCGTCAACGATAGGCGTGATTGAAAGGTGCGGAATCAGAATATAGCCCGCACCTGTTGCAAAAAATGCTGCACCCACGGATGATGCATATGCAATACATACAACGATTATCAGGAGCTTTGAAGCATTTTTGCCCATCTGTGTAATAGACGGGGCGATAAATGCTATGATTATCAGTGGAATACAGAAGTTAATAATCTGATTCAGTATAAATTTTAACGTGACAACTATATTGAGTACTGATGCTGTGATTACGGATCCGTCTGTTGTGCCAAGAAGCTGACCGAGCAGGATGCCGGTAATAACGGCTGCTAGCAGCTTAACAGGCAGGCTTGTCATAAAAGAATTTTTCTTCATGTGATATCTCTCCATTTTAATGTGAATATTTTAGTGTAAATTGCTCTTACATCACCATTTGCATGATGCAAAGCGGCAGTTATTAGATTATAATATAGATATGCAAAAACCTCAAGGTGACAGTGATGACAATATATGTATTAAACGGAGGCAGTTATGACAGACACAGGAATATCAGGATCAGAAGCTAAGTTTACGATGGCAGAATCGGTAAGTATGATAATGGGAAACAGCATAGGAACGGGAATTATAGCTGTGCCGTATCTGGCAACTAAGAACAGTCTTCTGGATGTTGTATGGATGGTTCTGATTGCATATGCGGTAAATGTAATCCTTCACCTTATAATAGCAGAGCTGTCGCTTAATAACGGCGGCGTACAGCTGGTTAAGAGCTTTGAAGGAGAACTTTTTCACGGGAAGATGAAAAAGGTGTTCAGCTGGATAGTATTTGTGGTATACGGGCTTGCTATCATGACGGGAATAAGCGGCAATATAAATGGCGGCGCACAGATATTTGTAAACTGGTTCAATATGCCTTTGGAATTGGCACAGATACTGTATTATGTGATTGCAGGTGTGGTTGTGTTTATTGGCATGAAGGCTGTGGGAATAGCACAAAAATATGCAATTATGGTGCTTTTTGGAATAGTGGGAATAATGACGGCAGCAACCTTCATGCATCCGCTTAACAGCCTGTACAGGGCAGAATTTCACTGGAACAACCTGATTGCGCTTTATAGTATGGTCGTATTCGCAACATCGGCCAACCAGGCTGTAATACAGGTCGTGAAGGGGCTTGGTGGAGATGCGCCGCGCATAAGGAAATCCATATTCGTAGGATTTGCCCTGTCGTCACTTTTTGTACTTGTTGTGACGGCGACAGTACTGCTCGGAACAAAAGGAAGCCCGGATAAGGAGCTTGCTTATATGCAGCTTGGAGAGAGCATAGGGCCATGGGCTGTTGTGCTTGCGGGAATATTTTCATTATTTGCACTGCTTACAACATTCTGGTCCAATACGCTTGCACTCAGGGATGTAGTGCATGAGCAGACAGGCATTGGCAACAGATTAAGCTGGGTTCTTGCAACGCTGCCATGTATTCTGTTTGCAATATTTGGTGTGAACAGTTTTATCATTCTTACAAGGATAATGAGCGGAGTAGTTGTCCTTGTAAGTATAATGCTTGTTATTACATACGGCAAATCACGCAGGAGGGCAGGAAGCAGTCCTATATGCGGTGCGATAGGAACAAAGCCGTTTCAGATACTTATGGTAATATCAACAATAATATCAGCAGTCGGAGCCTTGATTCCGCTCAGCTAGGTCAGCTGGGAATTAATGTTTTGTGCCTGTAGAATGGAGGATTAGTATGTTTTCATCTGAACAATTCAGACAGGATAATGAAGATACGTTCAGCCTTGAGATTCCTGCTGACAGGGATTACCGGATACTGCAGCTTACAGACCTGCATCTGGGATATGGAATATTCTCGGGCAGAAAAGACCGAATGGCACAGGATGCTGTGCGCACTATAATTAAAAAAGCACGCCCTGATCTGATTGTGCTTACGGGGGATTCCATATTTCCGTTTTTCCCAAAAAGCGGAACAATGAACAACCGCCGTGAGGCAGAGCGTTTCATTAAGTTCATGGACGGATTTGAAGTCCCGTATACTATGGTATTCGGCAATCATGACTGTGAGATGGGGGCGGTGTGCGGCAAGGATGAGCTTGCTGATATATTTATGAAGGGCAGATACTGCATTTTCTCCAAAGGAATTGCGGACATATCAGGAACTGGCAACTTCATCATTAATCTTACAGATGACTTCGGAAATGCCCGCATGCCGCTTGTTATGCTTGATTCCAACATGTATGGTGACGGATGGTTCTTCAGTGGCTTTGACTGCATACATGATGACCAGACAAAGTGGTGTATGGACAGACTGGATGAATTCAAGGCAGTTAATAAGAATATAAGAGCCATGGCTTTTTTTCATATGCCTCCACGCGAATTCAAGGAAGCTTACGAGAAGATGAAGCTTGGGGACAGGAGTGTTATATACTGCCATGGGAGCATCGGAGAAAAGGACGGGTATTTTGGAATATCCAACAGAGAAGGACATTTTTTTGAAGAGGCGGTAAAGAATGGCGTGATAAAATGGATGTTCTGCGGCCATGACCATCTTAATACGCTGTCACTGATATATAAGGGGATACAGCTTACGTACGGCATGTCGATTGACTGTCTGGGATATAGAGGTATAGACAGGCAGCATGTACAGAGGGGAGGAACGCTGATTACTTTGAAGTGTGATGGAACGGTTGATATAAATATGGTTCCGCTTACATCAGTGGTTTCAACACGTGTGCGTGGTAAAAAGCGATAAATTAAGGCGCAGATTAAGACTCAGATTGTGGATTAATATACAAAAATAAATTCTTTTGGTGTATAATGTAATTTGTATAATATTAATCGGACCGATGTATACCATTTTGTACACCGGCAGAATAAGAATAGGAGAGAAGAAATGAATTTAAGGGATCAGATAAGCCGCGGCGAGGCGGTGTTGTGGAATGGCAAGAAGTCAGTGAAAGTGTCGGTGCTGGAGGCAATATTTAATCCAATGCTTCCTTTTGCATTAATCTGGCTTGCATTTGATGCAGGATTTATAGGATTGTCAGCTTTTGGCGGAGGATTCGGTGACTCAATGACATTTATACTGGTGCCGTTTTTCCTTTTGCATCTCATGCCTGTATGGCTTTATCTTGGAGGAGTGATAACTTCTGCAATGAAAGCTAAGAATACGGAATATCTGATTACTGATAAGGGAATATACATACAGACCGGCATAATATCAAAGAGAGTTGAGATGAAGCCATTTACGGATTTGTCACATGTTTCACTCAACCTTGGCGTGTTTGACAGAATATGCCATACAGGGGATGTCGTAAGTGAGTGCCATGGACATGCGGGCATGAATATAGCCAACATAGAAGAATATGAAAAAGTATTCCAGCTTGTCCGTGAACTTCAGGAGAATATCTATTCAGACACGATGTATCCGAATGACCTGCGTCCTGCAGAGAACCATGGATATAACACAAAGTATGTGAGAAATCAGTAAAATATCAGGTGCATAAATGGTAATCTTTAATGTTTAACTTAAAGCAAAGCAGTCAATCAGGGATGCCGGAAAGATTCTTCTTTGAAAATGCCCGTGATGCCGTCGGTGCAGAAATATCATAGCATTCAATCTCAATACAATTAGCATCTTCATAACATATTGCCATAAGTTTGGCAATCATTTTGAACTTATCTTTCATGCCAAAGCTTCCGCCAACACAATATGGGGGTATCACGGATTGTAAAATATAACTATGTTATATGATATCATAAAACAAATATTCTACCAATACGCAGGGCGCCTGCTTTATGATGACGTAACTGTTAAATATATGGTATAATGGGCGTAAGAAAGCCGCAGGCATCGAAGCCGGTGGGCTTTTGCCCAGGCATCATATAAAGAAAGGTTACAGTTATAACTATGTTATCAATGGACGCAAAATCAACCCTGAAACATTATTTTGGATATGATTCCTTCAGAGGCGGACAGGAGGAAGTGGTGAATGCAATTCTTGAAGGCCGTGATGTGCTCGCAATAATGCCGACAGGAGCAGGCAAGTCCATTTGCTATCAGATTCCTGCGCTGATGCTTGATGGAATAACCATTGTTGTGTCACCACTGATATCGCTTATGCAGGATCAGGTTAAGGCACTGAATAAGGCGGGAGTTCATGCGGCATATATTAACTCTTCACTTACGGAGAGCCAGATATCCAAAGCGCTTTTCCTCGCTTCCCAGGGAACATATAAGATAATATATGTTGCGCCGGAGAGGCTTGGCGGATATGAGTTCAATGCATTTGCAAGGAGTGCTCATATATCAATGGTGACGATTGATGAGGCACACTGTATATCACAGTGGGGACAGGATTTCAGGCCGGCATATCTTAAGATACTTGATTTTGTAAATGGATTGCCGGAGCGTCCTGTTGTCAGCGCATTTACAGCAACGGCGACAAAGGAAGTAAAGGATGACATTCTGTGCATACTTAATCTTAATGCTCCAAAAGTTGTCATAACAGGCTTTGACAGGCAGAATCTTTATTACAGAGTTGAACAGGTAAGGAAAAAGGATGCATTTATCGTTGATTATATAAAGGAACATCCGGACCAGAGCGGAATAATATACTGTGCTACAAGGAAGAACACGGATGCAGTATGTGAGTTTCTGAAGAGTGAAGGAATACGGGCTTCGGAATATCATGCCGGGCTTGGCACGGAGCAAAGAAAGAATAATCAGGATGATTTTATATATGACAGGGTTGATGTAATCGTTGCGACCAACGCATTCGGAATGGGTATAGACAAACCTGATGTGCGGTTTGTAATCCACTATAATATGCCGCAGAGTATGGAAAATTACTATCAGGAAGCAGGAAGAGCGGGAAGGGACGGAGAGCCTGCGGAGTGTATTCTTCTGTTTTCACCGCAGGATGTCGTAATAAACAGGATGCTTCTTGATAGTAAGGATTTCAGCGATACGGATATTGAAGACATTGAACTGATAAAGCAGCGTGATATGTACAGGCTGCGTATTATGGAGAATTACTGCCGGACAACGGAATGCCTGCGCAATTATATATTGCGGTATTTTGGGGAAAATACTGGTGAACCGTGCAATAATTGCGGAAACTGCAATCGGGCTTACACAGAGTATGATATGACGGATGAAGCAAGATGGGTTATCAACTGTATTGCCGAGACGCATGGACGGTACGGACTTACAATAGTTATCGGAACACTTATGGGGGCTGACCGTGCAAGACTCAGAGAGCTTGGAACAACCGGGTACAGGTCATATGGCGCACTTAAGGATATGAGTGAGGCCGATATTAGGCTGCTCATAAGCCGGATGATACAGCTGGGATACATTTATCAGACACAGGAGCAGTACAGTGTCCTGAGAATTGGGAATATAGAGTCTCTTCGCAGCGAAGCTGCAAGAGTGGTCATAAGAAAGCATGAGAAGACTCCTGAGCAGCTTTATTATGACACAAGGGGCGAACGCAGAGGCAGAACAGGCAGAACAGGAAGATGCGAAGCAGGAAAGTCTTCCGGCAGTAAGGCGCGTGGCAGCAAGGATTCACTTACGGCAGCAGGCTATGAGCTGTTTGAAAAGCTGAGACAGCTAAGACTTGAGATTGCGAGGGAAGAGTCAGTCCCTCCGTATATTGTATTCAGCGACAAGACGCTTGCCGACATGTGCATCCGGCTTCCTAAGGACAGGGACGCAATGCTTGATGTATCGGGTGTCGGAGCAGGCAAGTATGAACGGTACGGACAGAGATTTATGGATGCGATAGAAGCATTTGTAAATGAGCATCCGGGAGCAGTGACAACTTTAAATGCATTTTAATTGGTGATATAATTTTCTAAAATGTTGACATAGTAAATGTTTTAACATTCCAAAATGTTGATTTAGAATACATTTTAACATTCCAAAATGTTGATATATTACGTTTGCTGTATTTTATTTGTTGATATGAGGTGACGTGTTTTATGTTAAAAAGAAAAGCAACAGCATTTATAAAAAGTTGGGCTGACACCAAGGAGAAGAAATGCCTTGTTGTCCAGGGAGCGAGACAAACAGGGAAAACATATATAATTGAGCGGTTTGCAGAAGAAAATTATGAGGAACTGGTTGAAATAAATTTTAAGCAGATGATTTCAGCGGTGGATATTTTTGCCGGTGATCTCACTGTAGAAAACATGGTTATGGCTATGCGTTTCCGTTTTCCTGAAAAGAAAATAATACCGGGGAAAACTTTAATTTTTTTAGATGAGATACAGGAGTGTCAGGAAGCAATAACATCACTTAAATTCTGGGCAATAGACAACAGGTTTGACGTTATTGCATCAGGTTCACTTCTTGGAATTGATTATAAACGTGCATCTTCTTATCCTGTTGGGTATGTTGATTATATGAGAATGTATGGCTTGGATTTTGAAGAGTTCCTTTGGGGGATGGGAATTGCAGAAGATATGATAGATAATCTGCGCAGATATATGGCTTCAAAGACGGTCATACCGCAAGCAATTAATTCAAGTATGATGAATTATTACAGGCAGTATATTGCAACAGGCGGCATGCCGGAGGTGGTGCAGAAGTATATAGATACAAGGGATTTCAGGGAAGTTGACAGGCTGCAGCGTAGTCTGTTACAGGGATATCAGTATGACATAGCACACTATGCAACTGCCGAAGAGAAGGTGAAAGCTGAAAAATGTTACCTTTCGGTTGCAAAGCAGTTGCTTGATAAAGAGAATCATAAATTTCAATATAAAGAAGTCGAGCATGGCGGAAGAGCACAAAAATATTATTCAAGTATTGAGTGGCTGCTTCGTGCAGATATGGTACATTTATCCAGACTTGTGACAGATGTAAGATTTGATCTGGATGATTATTCCAGAGATGATTTTTTCAGGGCATACACAACAGATTTATCACTGCTTATGGCAATGAAGGACTTTTCATTAAAACAGCATATTGTGGAAAATACTTTGGCAGGCAGCACAAAGGGCGGAATATTTGAATGTGCAATAGCAGATGCTCTTTTTAAGAAAGGGTACCGGTTATATTTTTATAAAAATGAGACAACTAAAAGAGAAATAGATGTTATTATCCAACAAGACGGAAAAGTTATACCGATTGAGGTAAAGAGCGGGAATACGCGGGCTAATTCACTAAAAGCGCTTTTAAAGAATAATAAAGATATCCCTTATGGGTATAAGTTTGTTGACGGCAACACAGGAGTGAGCGAAGATGGAATAATCACACTGCCGCTATATATGATTGCATTTATCTGACACCATTACATCAGGAGAGACAGCCATGAATACAGTATGCCGCGATATATTCCGTGCAATTCATGAGGGCAAGTGGCTCAGTATTGAATACCGGAATGGTCAGGATGAGGTGACAAAGTACTGGATAGGGATTAAGAGCGTTGACACAAGAGACAGGTCAATGAAGGTTCAGGGATTGCACCTCGCAAGGCTGACAACCTTAGAGCTTAAGATTTATATAGACTCAATATTGTCATCATCAGTGCTTGATGGCTCTTATTTTGATATAAACGAAAAGCTCATAGAGGATATCCGCATTAATCCGGTTAAGTATAAGAGTATATTTGATAACGCAGCCAATCTTAAGATACTTAATTATCTGGCAGACTGTAACAGGCTTGATTCAACGCCTTATAAGACTGACTACGCACTGATTGACCATCTCGACAGAGAGTGGACGGGAAGCATGAAGCTTAATGAAGGGCAGTTCGGGCAGATTGTAAATAACTTTCAGTATGCGGCAAAGCATGGCGGGATGAACCGCAATATAAAGCAGCTTGCGATAAATGTAATAAGTATTCATATGCCAAAAGGGCTGTATGTGCTTGCATACAGGAAACTCAGGCTTGATGTTGCCGCAAGAACGCTGCGTCAGGATGAAGAGGTCACGATATGTACAGAATTTGTGCTGGATAAGGACAGACATGAGAGCAAATGCAGCATTCATCGTTTCTTAGATGCTGATGATTATGAGCTGCTGAAGGATTTTGACAGGAATGAGGAGCTTATTAAGGACAGAATAACAGCTCCCAATCCACAGATAAACGGTGTTGACGATATGCCTTATCTTATTGCAATAGGGCGCAATAACATATTGGATCTTCATGAGGAATATGCCGCAATCAGTGAGATGTACCGCGAGGACAAAGTTACGATTCCGATAAAGGCATTCTTTGGGGAACTCCTAAAACAGGTAGACAGGCGAAAGGACTATCCGATAACGCTTCTTGACAGGAAGATTAATCTTGACCAGCTCCTTGCAATACATAATTCAATGAAATATCCGCTTGCATATATACAGGGGCCGCCGGGAACGGGCAAGACCAACACAATTGTTAACACGCTTGTAACTGCATTTTTTAATGATAAGATGGTGCTCTTTGCATCATACAATAATCATCCGATAGACGGCGTATGCGAGAAATTAAAGAATATTGCGTATCATAACAAGGGCATGATTCCATTTCCGGTTATAAGGCTTGGCAATGACGAGATGGTGCTTAAGGCGCTTGACGATATGAAAAGGCTGTATGAGCAGACCAATCCGATAAGAATATATGACAGCACACTAGAGCGCAACAGGGATGATAAGATTGAAAATACAAAGCGGCTGACGGCGCTTCTTCACCGCCATGAGAAGAGGCTTGAGCTTCTGGAGCGTGAAGAGGCAATAGAGAAGCTGATGGAGGTTAACAGGCATCTTGCATTTCAGACGCAGTTGTATGGCGTCCAGCTGCAGACAGTAAAAAAGAAACTTGCAGATATAGGAGAGGTAACGGACGAAGAGGCTTTGCAGCTTGTCATGGAGGATGAGGATGAATTTAAAAAATATCTTTATTATACCTCTGCCAGATATATCAAAAAGCTTAGTGAGCCAAAGAATGAAGATCTGCTGAAGATAATATACTGTGATGATAAAGCTGAAAAGGTAAAGCAGTTCAATGCTTATCTTAAGAAAGAGGAAAATCTTAAAAAATTTCAGAAGATATTTCCAATAATAGCGACAACATCAATATCTGCACATAAGCTTGGGAGCCCCGGCACATATTTTGATATGGTGATAATGGACGAGGCAAGTCAGGGCAATATTGCAATGTCACTTATTCCGGTTATCCGCGGCAGAAATCTTACACTTGTAGGTGATCCGCAGCAGCTAAGTCCTGTCATACTGCTGAATCCTATCGACAATGCGGCACTCAGGAAGGCTTACGGAATTACGGACGAATATGATTACATTAAGAATTCAATCTACAAGACATATCTGGCATGCGATGCCGTGAGTGAGGAGATTCTTCTGAGCCACCATTACAGATGCAACCGGAAGATAATAGAATTCAATAATAAAAAATATTACAATGGCAAGCTTGTGATAGACAGTAAAAGCACACAGGAGAAGCCGCTTTTATTCATGGATGTAGAGGACGATGCGTCATATTACAGGAATACGGCACCACGTGAGGCTGAGGAGATTGTTAAGTATGCGCGTGAAAACAGTGATAAAAGCATAGGAGTAATAACACCGTTTGCCAACCAGAAGGAGCTGATTAATGAGGAGCTTAAGAAAAACGGCATCGGCAATGTTACATGCGGAACTGTGCATGCATTTCAGGGAGATGAGAAGGATGTTGTGCTGTTCTCGCTTGCACTTACACCGAATACAGCTCCGGGCACTTATGAATGGCTTAAGAATAACAGGGAGCTTATAAATGTGGCAACATCAAGGGCAAGGGAGCAGCTTATCGTGCTGTCCAACAGCCGTGAGCTTGAGAGGCTTCACAGCGAAGGTCAGGATGATATATACGAGCTTGTCAGTTATGTAAAGAGTAACGGAGAGTCGCAGGTTACGGCAAGAGAGAATTCGTCAAGGGCACTCGGCATCAAGCCGTACAGCACGCAGACGGAGACGGCATTTCTCACTACGCTTAATCATGCGCTGGATAACGTCCTTAATACCAACCGCAGGTGCATTGTGCAGCATGAAGTAAGTATTGCACATGTATTTGATGGTAATACTGAGTATAGTGACCTGTTTTACAGCGGAAGATTTGACTTTGTTGTATATGAGCAGGAATATAAGGGTACGGATATTCCTATTCTTGCAATAGAGCTGGACGGCAAAGAACATCAGGAAAATGATATCGTCATGCAGAGAGATGCCAGGAAAAACGAGATATGCCGCAGGCATGGTTTTGAACTTATAAGAGTGGAAAATTCCTATGCCAGACGATATAATTATATAAAAGACATACTGATTCAGTATTTTAAGAGTGTTAAGTCATATTAATGGGAGGCAGATATGTGTACAGCAGCAACGTATAAGACAGAAGATTTTTATTTTGGAAGAACGCTTGATTATGAATTTTCATATGGGGATGATGTAACAATAACACCTCGTAATTACAAATTCACATTCAGACATATGGGAGAACTTGACAATCATTATGCGATAATCGGAATGGCTCATGTAGCCGGGACGTATCCGCTTTATTATGATGCAATTAATGAAAAGGGTCTTGGAATGGCAGGACTTAACTTTGTAGGCAACGCAGTGTATGCGGATGTAAAGGATGGCGTTTGGAATGTTGCACAGTATGAATTCATCCCATGGATACTTGCACAGTGTGCCAGTGTAAGTGAGGCAAGGCAGAAGCTTGCAGGAATGAATCTTGTAGGTACACCGTTCAGCGAACAGCTTCCTTCGGCGCAGCTTCACTGGATAATTGCAGATAAGAATGAGGCTGTAACTGTTGAGTCGATGGCAGACGGACTTCATGTGTACGATAATCCTGTCGGAGTGCTTACCAACAATCCACCGTTTCCATTGCAGATGTTCCAGCTCAATAACTATATGAAGCTTTCTCCGAAGCAGCCGGAATGTAATTTTTCGGACAGGCTTTCACTCTGCACATACAGCCGTGGTATGGGCGCTATCGGACTTCCGGGAGACCTTTCGTCAGAATCACGATTTGCAAGAGTGGCATTTGTAAAGATGAACTCTAAGTCAGGAACATCCGAGAATGAGAGCGTAAGCCAGTTCTTCCATATCCTTAACAGCGTAGACCAGCAGAGAGGCTGTTGTGAAGTGGCAGACGGCAAGTACGAGATAACGCTCTACACATCATGCTGTAATGCGGACAAGGGCATATATTACTACACAACATATGAGAATCATCAGATAACGGCAGTCGATATGCATAAAGAGAATCTTGATGGCACAGATATAGTGAAGTATCCGCTTGTGACAGGGGAGAATATAAAGTATCTCAATTAATAACATTTTAAGGAGCTTTACATGAATACACAGATAGAATATGTCAGACCGGATGAGATAGAAAAGCGCAGCTTTGAGATTATAGGCAGAGAGCTTGAGCAGCGTGGAATAGTCCTTGATGCGGTGCAGGAGCCGGTGACGAAAAGGGTTATTCACACGACAGCGGATTTTGATTATGCGGATACTCTTGTATATTCGGAAAATGCAGTCGAAAAGGCAAGAAATCTCATAAAGAACGGCGCACACATAGTTACTGATACCAACATGGCAAAGGCGGGAATTAACAAGAAACGCCTTGCCGGATATGGAGGAGAGGTACATTGCTTTATGGCGGATGAAGATGTGGCGGCGGAGGCAAAAAGCCGCGGGGTTACCAGAGCAACGGTAAGCATGGAGCGGGCAGCAGCACTTCACAGACCGGTGATATTTGCAATCGGCAACGCACCTACGGCGCTCATAAGTCTGCATGAGATGATGCAGGAGGGAGTATTCACGCCTGCTTTCATAATCGGTGTTCCTGTAGGCTTTGTTAATGTGGAGGCAGCCAAGGAGCTTATCATACAGAGTGATGTCCCGCATATCGTGAACCGGGGGCGTAAGGGCGGAAGTAATGTTGCGGCGGCGATATGTAATGCGCTGGTGTATGGTATGGAAAAATAGAAAGCCATTGTTGCAGATTGTTTTGTATGATACAATATTATTAACTGCCTTGTTTTTAATAAACAAACAATAGTGAATTTATAGTTTGCCACATTGCTGGGAAGGGAGCATTCATGGAGTCGATAAAGGATATAAAGGATTTTAAACATTTTTTAGAAATCAACAGAGATAAATTATATGCCATTGCAGAGAATGCAGACGATATATCCTTGAATGATGAATGGATGCAGGAAAATCAATGGGATGAGATCTATAAGCAGGGGGAGAAAAAAGATGGAAAAGTATAATATAGGTGAAGTGTGGTGGACACAGTTTCCATTTGAAGATATAGACCAATCAAAGCACAGGCCGGCTATTGTTATTGATGATAGTACAATCGCGGTTCTTGCGTTGATGGTTACAAGTAAAGAGAAAAGTAATCCATATAGTATTAAAATTGATGACTGGCAAAAAGCCGGATTAAAGAAGGAATCCTGGGCAAGAATAGACCGGATTGTTAAGATGGATGAGTGGCGAATGGAAGAAAAGATTGGTAATTTATCTGAGCCTGATTTATTAAAAATAACACAATTGGTTGCAGAACATATATCAGGTACATATCATGAGTTTTCTTTATTAGCGGTGATTAATCCGGAAGGAAGATATTTGCAGGTTTATGATGAAAGATGGAAGTGCTGGCTGTTTCCGCATTATAAAACTGAAAATCAGAATAATAAAGAAAGTATAGACAGACATGCAAGTGAGCTGCTTAAAATGAATGTCGAGACATCATACGCAGCATCAGCACAGCATTGCAAATATTCTGAAAGTGATAAAAAGTATAAGCAATATAAACACACTTTATATAGATTATTGCTTAAAAGTGTTCCTGAATATATGCAAGGGGATGTTTTTGAATTACAGAATAAAAAATATTCATGGAAACTTATTGAAGAATTGGAAGCAGATAGTAATATAATGAATAAAAATGATGATATAATTGCATTTGTAAAGACAAAGTGTAGATAAAGGAATGGTTGGTGAATATTTTTACTCGGCCATTCCTTTTGCTGTTTAACTATTCAGTATATATAGGAGGCACAATGAAGATATATATAGATTTTGATGATGTAATATGTGAGACAGCTCTTTATTTCACGAAGATTGCCGGGGAAATGTTCGGAATTGATGTACCTTACCGGCAGGTTCAGTTTTTTAATCTTCAGAAATCATTTAACTTAAGTGACAGGCAGTATGATGAATTGATGAAGGCAGGGCATATTCCTGACAATCTGCTAAGTTATGAGGAGACCACGGGAGCGTCAGCAACAATTAATAAGTGGGTGGATGAAGGTCATGAGGTCTTTGTGATTACGGGAAGACCTTTCGATGCATACAAACCGTCAAGGCAGTGGCTTGATGAGCACAATCTTGAGCGTATTCCGCTTTATTGCGTGGACAAATACGGACGTGAAATGTTCAAACAGGATTATACATACAATATGACACTGGAACAGCTTTACAGCATGACATTTGATTTTGCGGTGGAGGATTCACCTGCTGCCTTTGAACATGTTATGCACTTTGACAAATGTAAGGTAGCGGTTTTTGACCGGCCGTGGAACAGGCAGGCAGAGCTGCCTGATGACAGGTTTGTAAGATGCAGTGGCTGGCAGGAGATAGACAGGCTACTTGAGGAAGTACAATAATGACTGAATGGGAGAAAGCTCAGAACGGATATCTGTATGATGCCAATTATGATAAGGAAATTATAGAGGCAAGAACGAGATGTGCCGATCTGTGTTATGAATTTAATAACTGCAGACCGTCAGATATCGCAAAGCAGCAGGAACTGCTGCAACAGATTATAGGAAACATAAAAGGAACACCTGTTATTACAGCACCGTTCTATTGTGATTACGGAGTTAATGTTTCGATAGGCGAAAACTTTTATACAAATCATAATGTTACCATACTTGACTGCACAAAGGTAACTTTCGGAGATAATGTATTTATTGCTCCGAATTGTGTGTTTTCTACAGCGGGGCATGCAATAGACAGTGAGCAGAGAAACCGCGGCTTGGAAATCGCCCTGCCTATTACGGTAGGAGACAATGTCTGGATTGGAACCAATGTATCCGTATTGCCGGGCGTGACTATCGGAAGCAATACGATTATAGGCGCGGGAAGTGTTGTGAATAAAGATATCCCGGATGGTGTGATTGCAGCCGGCAACCCATGTAAGGTAATCCGTAAAATAACGGAGGCTGATAAGAAGAAATATCCGGTATTTGAGGAATAATTCATTAGAAATTTATCAGGAGGTATTATATGAAGTACGCAGGTATGCCAATGGCAATGTGGATTATATTCAGCAAATCCTTTAAAAGAAATCTTACGGATGTTCTTAAGTATGATGAGCAGGAAAGCAGAAGGATAACGGCTGAGGCAAAGAAAAAGTACAGAGCAGTCATAGAGAAGCTGCCGGAGTTTGAAAAAGCGGACAGATTCAAGATGAATATAGTAAATTGTGCAATGCTGTCTGCATTTTTCCTGAACATGCCCAAGCTTCCTGATGTTGATTCTGCTACAGAGTATTATAAGAAGTCTATGATGACTGGGATGATGCAGTGGTTCTGCCGTATGAGCGGAAAGAAAAAATACTCAGAATCGGATATAAAGTCAATGAAAGACACAGCTAAGCTCAAGGCAGGCGACAGAAACCCATATTCATGGAACATGGAATTTTATGAGTACGAGGACGGAAGCGGATATGAGGCAAGATTTACAATGTGTGGAATATGTACACTTATGAAAGAGCTGGGACTTGAAGGGCTGATACCTGCAATGTGCCGCCTTGATTACACAATGAGCGAGGCGGGCGGTGTTACTGATTTTGTCAGGGAATACACGCTGGCGTCAGGTGGTCCGTATTGTGACTGCGGATATAAGAAGAAGGGTGCCGGACATCTTGCAGAACCCGATGAGGGAAGTGAAAAAGCTGCCATCAGGCATAAATGAGATTCCCTTGGAAATGTTTATCCCGGCGTTGGATTATCTCAAGTCAATAAAGAAAATCTTTGAGCAGACAGAGCGGGAAATCATTAAATGGCTTCAATAAATATATGGTCAGGAATAGTAACGGTATGAGATACGGATTTACAACCGGAAGCTGTGCGGCAGCAGCGGCAAAGGCTGCATGTTATATGCTGCTGACAGGAAGAAGGAAAGATACAATAAGCATACAGACACCCAGTGGAATAGTATTCAACGCACAGATAGAAGATATAGTGATGAACGAGAATTCAGTAAGCTGTGCAGTGATAAAAGACGGCGGTGATGACCCTGATATTACAACGGGCGTGCATGTCTGTGCCTCTGTGACGGCAGAAGCTTATGCGGAGCAGAGTGATGATAGCAGTAATGACAATGCCAGAGTAATAATTGACGGCGGAACCGGTGTGGGACGTGTGACAAGACCGGGACTTGACCAGCCGGTGGGGAATGCTGCAATCAACCATGTTCCGAGACAGATGATTGCAGACGGGGTTGCCGAGGTTATGGATATATGCGATTACAAAGGTGTTATCAGAGTTGAGATTTCCGTACCTGAGGGACGCGAGGCTGCGGCAAAAACATTTAATCCGAGACTTGGGATTGAGGGCGGAATATCAATTCTCGGGACCAGTGGCATTGTGGAACCGATGAGTACAAAAGCGCTGCTTGATACAATCCGTGTCGAACTCAGGCAGAAACGTGCACTTGGATTTACTTCGGCTGCGGTAACACCCGGCAATTACGGAAAGGATTTCCTTAAGAATACATATGGATATGATATTGACAGAAGCGTAAAATGCAGTAATTACATCGGAGACACGATAGATATGGCAGCAGAGCTTGGATTTGATTCGATAATTCTTACCGGTCACATTGGCAAGCTTATTAAGGTGGCAGGCGGAATTATGAATACCCACTCCAAAGAAGGTGACTGCAGAATGGAACTTCTTGCGGCAGCCGCAATAAGGGCAGGGGCTGACAGTAATACGGCATTGCATATACTTGATGCGGTTACAACAGAGGATGCACTTGATATAATTTCCAATGCTTCAGACGGGCATAATAGTCTTCTTGAAGCAACAATGGCATGTGTTCTCGATAAGGTCATGCAGAATCTGACAAGACGTGCCGGAGACAGGCTGCATATTGAGTGCATGATATATTCCAACAGTTATGGTATGCTTGCAAAAAGCCCGCAGGCAGAAGATATGCTAAAAAACAATATATAGCAGGATGTCAGCCGGCATCCTGTTTTTTTCTGACTGTACGTCCGAAATAGCATATTGACCATGCTGCACTCATACCGACAGCAATGCCGAGCGCAAAATAAAATGTATCGCGTCCATACATGAGCGCCATCTGACTGTTGCCTTCAACAATGCTGCTCATGCAATAGAACAGAGTACTTCCCGGAACAAGAGGAATTATTGAAGTTACAAAAAATGATGTTGATGTCTCCTTACAGACTCTTGCAAGAATCTCAGCGTATATATCAACGATAAAGCCGGCAGCAAGTGAAGGAAGAAAAACTCCTTCCCATATGCCTGCAAAGAACACGTATGCAAGCCATCCAATCATTCCGCCAATGCCAACAAGTCCAAGGTATCTCTTCCTTATATGAAAAAGCAGGCCAAATCCTATAGAACCGGCAGCAGCCGTTATAAGCTGAATAAAAAGCTGTGTTTTAATCATAAAATTAATCTCCGTTTGCTATATATATCTGAACAGGCATATCGCCCCTATGAAGCCAAGTGCCAGAACTGCGGCGAGAAGCATGGCTTCTATGAAGCGCATGACGCCTGATATAGTGTCGCCAATCAGAATATCACGTATGGCATGTGTAGACATAAGTCCAGGAATAAGGAGCATTATGTCGCCTATCATAATCTTATCCATATGCAATGACGGAAATAGCAGTTTCATTGCACAAATGAAGCATCCGGTAATAAATGAGACAACGAACTGGAAAGTCACACCATTCATGCAGACAGGACGCAGCCATATCTGCGCGGCCCAGATTATGACTGCGGCTATGGAGGCAACGATTCCGTCGGTGATATTGCCTCCGTAGAATATTGCAAAGCTGAATGCCGCAAGTATACTTCCGGCAAGCTGGCCGATAACAGATGGCTTTTTTCTGTTTATAATATCTATTTCGTTCCGTAATTCATCCACCGTCATAGGATTCGCACAGAATCGGCGGCTGAGGTCATTGAGCTTTTCAAGCTTTGCAAAATCATTACCGCCGGCAGAGCGGATCCGTCTTGTCTGTGTCCTTGCATTGCCGTCCGGAAGCTCCATAGTTATGACAATACTGGATGTTATTACAAATACGTTCATCTGTGCTGCACCGCACGCATATCCCATCCGGTTGATTGTATCTTCAACACGGAAAATCTCAGCACCACTGCAAAGAAGTGCTTCGCCAATATCAAGAAATGCGTGCAGATAGCTTGTCGCATCTGGATGCATGACTCAATCCTCCTGAAATTATTATTATTCATATAATACCACATTCATTGACAATGAATCGTTCCGGCTTAAAAATTTATTAATTATTTATAGCTGCAAAGTAATTACAGTTAATCTCCGGCTTTATTGTGCATAGGATATACATATGGCATATGTTAAATATTAGGTGTTAAATATTAGGCTTTCTTGCGGTTGACATCATCAATAATGCCGCTTATAATTTTATATTACGAGTGGCTTTTTACATAAAATTTTTACATATTAATTATATGTAAGGTTCAGATTCAGAATATGGAGACAGAGATGAACATTTCAATAGATGGATATAATATCTGCTACAGAATTACCGGAGATGGTCCGGAAACAGTTGTTATGCTGCAGGGCTGGGGGACAGAGCTTGCGGTGTATGATTCGGTTGCAGCAATATTTGCGGGAGATAACAGATACAGGTTTGTACAGTTTGATTTCCCGGGCTTTGGCGGAAGTGATGAGCCGAAGGAGGGCTGGAATGTAGATGCATATGCGGATTTCTTCTGCAAGCTTATGCAGAAGCTTGGTATAGCAAAAGCAACGCTTATAGGTCATTCATATGGCGGAAGAGTCATAATAAAGCTGGCTTCAAGAGACAGCATACCATTTGAGATAGACAGAATCGTACTGATAGACAGTGCGGGAATTGTGCCTGAGAAGACAGCAATCCAGAAGCTTAAGATAAAGAGATATAAGTTCCTTAAGAAGTTCCTTAATTATAAGCTTATACATGCGCTGTTTCCGGAGATAATAGATGACTGGAATTCAAGGCAGGGCTCTGCCGATTACCGCAATGCAACACCGGTTATGCGTAAGTGCCTTGTTATGGCAGTTAATGAAGATCTAAGAGAGCTTATGCCGAAGATTAAGCAGGAGACTCTGCTTATATGGGGAGACAGGGATACGGCAACACCGATTGGCGATGCTAAGATAATGGAAGAAAAGATTCCGCACGCAGGACTTGTTGTTCTTGAAGGAACAGGACATTTTTCATTCCTTGAGAAACCGGCGGTATTCAGAAATGTAATGAAGAATTACTTTCAGATTGTGTAGAATGGAGTAGATAATGATAATCAGAACTATTATAACGATACTGCTTGCAATCCCGGCATTCTGTCTTACGCTGCGCTATAATATGCATATGTTCCAGCTTAACGGATATAAGAATGGTGAGCATGTCAACTGGCTTAAGAAGAACATAAGGATGCAGTGGGTGCTGATATATGGAATAATACTCGGAATAGTAAGGCTTGTACTGCCGTATACGGCAGTTGATGTGCTTGTGTATCTGTCACTTCTTCTCATAATAATTGTATACAGGGCAATGAAGCGCATGACAACTAAGAAGAAGCTTGTATACACGCCGAGAGTCAAGCGCATGATTACAACCAATGTGCTTGTGACATTTATAATAATCATACTTACTGTGGTATTGGGAGGCGGAAGCTTTACAGACAGGATAAGACCTCTTGACGGAGTACTGATGCTTCTTGTGTCAGTACAGTTCTTTATGAACATAGTATGTAACATAATCAATCATCCGGTAGAAGCTGCGATTAACAGATATTATATTAACGATGCCAGGAGAAAGCTTGAATCGGTTGAAGGCATTAAGGTTATCGGAGTTACGGGAAGCTACGGCAAGACGAGTGTTAAGTTCTATCTCCAGACACTTCTGCAGGAGAAGTACAATGTGCTTGTTACACCTGAGAGCTTCAACACTCCTATGGGCGTTGTGAGAACAATAAGAGGTTCGCTCAGATCAACACATGAGATATTCATATGTGAGATGGGTGCAAGGCATGTAGGGGATATCAAAGAGATCTGTGATATTGTACATCCTGACTATGGCATTATTACTTCAATAGGGCCGCAGCATCTTGAGACATTTTTCAATATGGAGAATATCAAGAATACAAAGTTTGAGCTTGCGGATGCACTTCCTGATGACGGAATCCTGTTCCTTAACGGGGATAACGAATATATTCAGGATAAGGCAAAGGATTATAAAAACAAGGTATTCTATTTCGCACAGGGAAGCGGCAACGGATACTGTGCAAGTGATATAGCAGTTTCACAGCTTGGAACGGAATTTACAATGACAGCTCCGGACGGAACAACAGAGAACTTCCAGATGCGTCTTATCGGTGCGCATAACGTGATTAATGTTGCCGGTGCGATTGCAGCTGCCAACACACTCGGAATACCGCTGTCAGATCTTAAGATTCCTGTCAGAAGAATCCAGCCGGTACCTCACAGAATGCAGATGAGAGAGCACGGACAGGTAACGATAATAGATGATGCATATAACTCTAACCCGGTTGGTTCCAAGGCAGCGGTAGAGACACTTGCAATGTTTGACGGAATAAGAATTCTTATAACACCGGGGATGGTAGAGCTTGGTGATAAGGAAAAAGAGTACAATTACAAATTCGGTACTTATGCGGCAGACTGTTGTGATTATATACTTCTGGTCGGCAAAAAGCATACAGAGCCAATCAAAGAAGGCGTATTAAGCAAAGGTTTCACACCGCAGAAGTGCCAGTCATTCGACAAGCTTGAAGAAGCACTGTCATATGCATATGCAATCAAAGGCCAGGGACACAGGTACATCCTGCTTGAGAATGACCTTCCTGACAATTATTAATATATGGAGGATGTAATAATGAAGACAAGAGTAGCAATGATGTTTGGCGGCAAGAGCGTTGAGCATGAGGTCTCTGTAATATCGGGAATTCAGGCATATATGAGCATGGATACTGACAAGTATGATGTTATACCGGTCTATATGACTAAGAATAACGAGATGTATATCGGTGATTCAATAGGTGATATTGAGTCATATAAGAATATTGATGAGCTTCTTAAGAAGTCGCAGCGTGTCATAATGATCAATGAGGACGGCAGGGTAAAGCTTGTACAGTATCCTGTGAAGAAGCTTGGTAAGAATGTTGAAGTTGGAATTGATGTGGCATTCCCTGTAGTTCACGGAACAAATGTTGAAGACGGAGGCTTCCAGGGATATCTTAAGACGATGGGAATTCCGTTTGTAGGCTGTGACGTTACTGCATCGGCAATCGGCATGGACAAATACATAACAAAGCTTGTTCTTAAGGAAAGCAATGTACCTGTCCTCGATGCACGCCTGTACACACTGTCGGATTATGCTGATATGGAAAGTATGATGAATGACATTGAAAATGTATTCGGCTATCCTGTAATAGTCAAGCCGGTCAACCTCGGCTCAAGTGTAGGTATCAGTGTAGCCAAGAGCCGTGTTGAACTTGCCAATTCTGTTGATGATGCGTTCAGATATGCAACAAAGGTTCTCGTTGAGCATGCAATTACGAACTTAAGAGAGATTAACTGTTCAGTTCTCGGTGATGAGAATGATGCAATTGCATCTGAGTGTGAGGAACCTCTTCACACAAAGGATATCTTAAGCTACGAGGACAAATATGTAAGCAATGCCAAGGGAAGCGGTTCTAAGGGCATGGCAAGCGTATCCCGCAGGATTCCTGCTGAGCTTACACCTGAAAAGAGAGAAGAGGTAAGAGAGCTTGCGGTTAGGTCATTCAAGGCACTCGGCTGCAATGGTGTATCAAGAATCGACTTTATGATCGATGCTGATACAGATAAGCTGTATTTTAATGAGATTAATACAATACCGGGTTCACTTGCATTCTATCTGTGGGAGCCTGTGGGAGTTCCATACAAGGAGCTGCTTGACCGTATGATACAGCTTGCTCTTAAGAGAGAACGTACAGAGGAAAGTCTTACATTTACATTTGATACTAATATACTTAATCAGGCAAGCTTCGGTGGTTCTAAGGGAAGCAAGATGTAAGCAACCGGCATATTAATATAAGATATGCAGTAATATACAATGATATATGAATTGTAATGAGCGGCTGTTCGCCCGGTGTTAATTATGGGCGCAACAGCCGTTTTTACGCATGTGCAACCACCGGTTGACAAATTGTAAGTGCTGGTATATGGCATGTAACCGGAAAAAATGATATTGTATTTGTAACAGATAGATGCATACTAACTGAAAAATATCCCGGCACATAGTGCCTGTGTAATGGAGGATTATTATGATATTGGCAGATAAGATTATAAACCTGCGCAAGAAAAACGGGTGGTCGCAGGAAGAACTGGCTGAGAGACTCGGAGTGAGCCGCCAGTCTGTTTCCAAATATGAGGGAGCGCAGTCTGTCCCTGATCTGGATAAGATATTAAAGCTCAGTGAGATATTCGGTGTAACAACAGACTATCTTATTAAGGATGATATCGAAGAAGAGCAGTATTCGGAGTATACGGGGTACAAAGCTGATGAAGTAATACTGGGGGATAAAGTCCCGTCAGCCGGAAGCCCGGGAAGCAAAGAAGAACAGGGAGCCGGAACAACAGACAGGACGGAAGGTATTGAAGCAGAGAAAAACAGAGAGGATGTAAAGCGTAAAGTAAGTATGGAGGACGCCAACAATTACCTTAGTCTTACAAGGCAGACCGCACCCGCTATAGGTCTTGGAGTAATGATGTGCATAATATCTCCTGTTGTTCTTATGATACTTGCATCTGCAAATGATATGCAGATTGGCGGAATAAGTGAAAATATGGCTGCCGGAGTGGGAGTGTGTGTATTGATTTTGCTTGTAGCGTCTGCGGTCGGAATCTTTATTATGAACGGAATGAAACTTGAACAGTATGAGTTCATAAAAAGTGAAGAGATTGAGACCGAATATGGCGTTACCGGAATGGTAAAAGATTATAAGAGCAAGATTCACGATGGATATGTAAGGGATATGGTTGTCGGAACGGTGCTTTGTATATGCTCGGTAATACCGATGTTTATGGTGATTGCCGTGAATGAGGAAGATGATTTTATGATAATATGCTCAGTCTGTATGCTTCTTGTAATTGTGGCAGTCGGTGTATTTTTCTTCGTAAAAGGCGGAATGCAGATGTCTGCTGTCAATCAGCTGCTTGAAGAAGGTGATTATACAAGAAGTGCTAAAAGGATTGACAGAAAGACATCAACATCCACAACCGTATACTGGCTTGTTGCAACAGCAATATATCTGTGTATAAGCTTTGTAACCAACAGATGGGACAGAAGCTGGATAATATGGCCGGTAGCAGGCGTATTATTCCCGGCCTATCATGCAGTTGCGGCCTATATTGTTAATAAAAACGAATAATAGAGCAGTGTATCAGCGGGTTACCTCAAAAGGGTTATCATCCTCCTTCTCAAATGCAAGAAGTCCGAGGATTGAGTTACCGACCATGTCCGATACAGCCTGTTCTGTATAGAATGCCATATGAGGTGAAAGTATTACATTAGGGAATGAGTTAAGGATTGCACGGTCATGGTTATCCATTATGGCGTATTCATGGTCGAGATAATAAAGGCCTGTCTCATTCTCAAATGTATCAAGAGCGGCAAAACCGACTTTTCCGCTCTCTATGGCGCTTATAAGTGCTGCAGTATCAATAAGTGAACCACGGGCGGCGTTAACGATGATAACGCCGTCTTTCATTTTGCCAAATGCTGAGGAATCAAGCATATGATGATTCTCGGCAGCACCCGGGGCATGAAGTGTTATGATGTCAGATTCAGCATATATTCTGTCAAGATCAGCATATTCTGCAATACCATCAAGAGACTTCTTAGGATATGGGTCATAAGCAAGAATCCTGCATCCGAATCCGGCAAGATGGCGTATTACGGTTTCTCCGATCTTACCTGTTCCGATTACGCCTACTGTAGATGTGGATAACTCTTTTCCCATCTTGCCTTTCAGTGTAAAATTCTGTTCTTCTGCGTGACGCATTATAAATGGTATATTGCGGCATGCCATAAGCATAAGCATTATCGTATAATTGGCAACGCTGTTAGGTGAGTAAGTTACATGCGCGCCACGCATACCAAGCCTGTGCATATATTCAAGATCCATATGTTCATAGCCGATGCTTCTTGTTGAGATGTATCTGATACCGTGTCTGTAGAATTCATCAAGAAGTTCAGGGTACATTGTGTTGGTTATTATTGATATTGCTTCGCAGCCGTCTGCAAGATGTGCATTCTCAAGCGAAGGATATTCTTCTGTATAATCGTAATCAAAAGAATACTGTTCGTGGAATTTTCTCACAAAAATAAGCTCATCGTAGCTCCTTAGTGCATAAAAAAATATTTTCATAGCCGGTCTCCATTCCTGCGCCGCATTCTGCGCATATGCTCTCTACTGATATTATTATGTTCATATTCATATCGGCTAATAATAGCACTGAAAAGAAAAATATGCAATATTTGCAAAAAATTCCATTATAAGTGGCATTATTTGTAAATTCTTAATATTTACAAATAAGTATAAGGTGATTTAAAATAAATAAGTAAAAAGTAATAATTAAGCATAGCCTGTAGGTAATATGTAACAGATTTATGGCTTGGGAGATATATATGAAGATAGCTTATGGAATATTGGTCATGGCAGAGATTATTCTTCTGGGGATATGTTCGGTGCAGGCATTCAGAAGAAAAGGGATACTTGCCAGGGCAACATTTGCATATGAACTGAGTTCATTTATATGTGGAATAGTGTTTGCGGCATATATATTTGTGCCGGGCAACATGGCAAAGACATTATGTGCGGGACTTACATATGCAATATTGGACTGGATTATTATAGCACTTATGTATTATTCACAGCATTACACAGGATTGTTCGGGGGCGTACGTCCTGTCAAGATATTAATGTATGTGTATTCGACATTTGATACAGTTATGATGATTTCCAATGCGTGGACACATAAAGTGTTTTATATTGATAATATATCAGCGGATTCTGTCAATGTAGTGTTTAATCAGGCGAGCCTGGTATATAAGGCACATTTTATATATATATACATTGGCATTATTGTAATAATGCTGGCGTATCTTACGATGATAATTAAATCTTCAAGATTCTACAGATTCAGGTATGAGATGATACTGCTGGTTCTTGCGGTATCATTTACACTTGATATAGTGACAATCGGGAACAATTCAATATATGATTTGTCAACTCCGGTATTTAGCTTTATGGCGATACTTATATATTATCTTACATTCAAGTATGTACCTAATGAAGTTATCGAGAATATGCTTTCGCTGATAATTAAAGATATGAACGATGGAATTGTGTGCTTTGATAACCGCGGCAGATGTATATACAGCAATGATGTTGCGGATATGATGTATACATCGGACGGATTACATGGCAGCAAGTCACATGAAGATTTTGAAGCTGAATACAGGGAGTGGCTTGAAAAACACCGGGATACACGCAGGGATTACATGAAGTATGATATTCCGGTTACTAATGCGGCAGGCTCCAAGTTCTACGAGGTAGAGTACAAGAGAATTAACGATGAGAAGAACAATCACATATGTGATTATTTTATCGTGAATGATATATCTGAGGTGATTGCAAAGCTTGAGAGAGAAAAGTATAAAGCATCACATGACAGTCTGACGGGACTGCTCAACAGGGAACAGTTCTACGAAGAGACTCGGAAGATTCTGCGCAGTAATCCGGATCGGAAGTATAGCATTATATGCAGCAATATACGTGATTTTAAGTTCATTAATGAGCTGTTTGGAATTGAAAAAGGCAACAAGGTGCTTATAAGACAGAGCGAGCTTATGAAGGAGTATCAGCATAACGGGGATTTGTGCGCAAGGATACAGAATGACAGATTTGCAATGCTTGTTCCGTCTGATCACAAGATAGAAGAGCATATAATATCATGTATAAATCTTATGCAGGAAGAATTCAAAAGCAGTTTATTCAGGCTGCATATATTCGCAGGAATTTATGAGATTGATGATACAGACGAGCCTGTAAGCATTATGTGCGATAAGGCTAATATTGCAAGTGAGACAATCAAGAACAGCTATCAGAAGTATTTTGCATATTACAATAATGAGCTTCTTGAGCGTTCTATAGAAGAAAGGCGCATAATCGGAGAGTTTGAGAAGGCAATTGACAATAATGAGTTTGTTATGTTCCTTCAGCCTCAGGTTGACTGCAAGGGCATGGCATATGGTGCTGAAGCACTTGTAAGATGGCAGCATCCTGAGAGAGGTCTTCTTTCACCGGCAGTATTTATAGATGTTCTTGAAAAAGCAGGACTTATATATAAGCTCGACAGATATATGTGGGAGAAGGCAGCTGAGAAGCTTGGAGAGTGGAAGAGAGAAGGCCATGACCAGTATCACATATCAGTTAATATCTCTACCAAGGATTTTTATCTTATTGATGTATATGAGACATTTACAGGGCTTGTAGACAAATATAATATTAATCCGGACAAGCTTAAGCTGGAGATAACAGAAACGGCGCTTATGGCAGATTTTAAGAAGAACATGGAGATAATAAGGCGCCTCCAGAATTATGGCTTCAAGATTGAGATTGATGATTTTGGAAGCGGTTATTCGTCACTTAACATGCTTAAGGATATAAGTGCGGATGTTCTCAAGATTGACATGGGATTTTTGCGTGCTTCGGAGAATGAGCTCAAAGGCAGGGATATCCTTGAGAGCATAGTCAGCCTTGCGGGAAAGCTTGGAATGGAAGTAATAACAGAAGGCGTTGAGAAGGAATCACAGGTCAATATGCTTAAGGATATGGGCTGCAATATGTTCCAGGGATATTTCTTCTCAAAGCCTGTGCAGATAAAAGAATTTGAAGACAGATATCTCATATAAATAATCATATTTTGAACATTATATCAATGAAAAATTCATTGGCGGTATTGCGGAATCTTGCAGTGCCGCCATATTTTTGTGCAGTAGCAATGATAGACGCCAGACCAATGCCGCACTGGCCGGAAGAGGACAATGTATCCGCTTTTGTTGAATGGTATATCCCATCATAAAATTCAGTATTGCCGTCAAAATTGTTGGTTGATACGATGTATAGCTCATCTCCGTGCATTATGCTGAAGGACATGTTGTGGTAGCGTGGACTGTCAGCGACATTGCTGCATGCATCGGATACATTTTCAAGAAGATTACCAAGCATACCGCACAGCTCAGTATCTGATATTGAAAGATTACCGGGAAGCTCAATCCGCCAGTTGAGCGCAATATTATTATTGGACATAATATCTGAATAGTAATTCAGGAGTGCATTTACACAGACATTGCTGCAGTATGCCGTAGTATCGTTGTGTGGAATATTATCTGTATAGTCTTTAATATAATCGCTGAGTGCATCATAATTGGCTGTCTGCACAAGGTTCCTGATTACGGCAATGGACTGCCGGAAATCATGGCGCATCCGCGAACTTTCGTTAATATATTTCTGCTGCTTGAGATATTGCAGCTGCTGCATCTCCAGAAGACGCATGCGTTCACGCTCCTGGGAATTACGGAACATATCCATGGCAATAACATAGAAACTGGCATAGAATATAGTCAGCAGTATCAGAAAAATAATCAGTATGAAAATATAAATTTCAAATATTCTGTTGGTGTAGAGAGTTGCATAATAATGAGGACGTATTTCTATGTTAATCAGCGTGAATATAACCGGAATGGGAATTATAGCAGCCCATGTCATGGGATTGGAGATAATGTCCATAAGACGCCCTATGTATTTGTATACAAACCATCCTGCTATAAGCAGACAGATAACACTGAGCAGAAACTGTGAGCCTGTTGCAATAATGCAGCGCATGATGGAATAAGTATACACATAATAACCGTTAATGAAATAAGAATCTTCCATGCCGGAAAGCGCAGCTGATGCTTCATGGGGAGATAGCATAAAACTGCCGCCGGTATTAAAACTGCAAATTGAAATAATGATGATATGTAATCCATGTAAACCTCCGGTTATGATATGGTGTTGAAATGCAACGGAAATGCAGCGGCTTGAATTCTATCTGTCTACAAGACGGTGAAGCTTGTCAAATGTATAATTGCGCCACGCCTGCTCCAGCCTTTTGGCATTGCGTATGGTTATTGGAAGAAATGTATTATTGGAGAGGTTACAGCAGTCCTTTGAAAAACCTGTTATGTAGTCCATGTTGCAGAGAATGCCGCGGCTTAACTGCAAAAAACGTTCATCTGACATAAGAGGCTTTGTAAGCGCGGTAAAGTAGATATATGGCTGATAAATATTATTGCAGTAGTCACATATAATCGTATAATGACGGTCTGCCTTTATGAATATTATATCTTTGTAATCAAGGCGTACAGTTACATTGTCTGACGTAAAATTTATATATGCTTCATTATGCGGAATCAGCCTGAACGCATCGTCCAGACAGCAATACATACGCTCTCTGGATATAGGCTTTTCAATGTAGTGGAAGGCATGTACATTGAATGCATCTTTCATATGGTCAGGACTTGATGTAAGAAAGATCAGAATGACACGGTTGTCAGAGCGTCTCATTAAGGAAGCAGTATCCGTACCGTTCATTCCGCTCATATATATATCCATAAAAACTATATCATAGCTGTAAGGAACAAATGCAGCAATAAAAGCTTCGCCACTGTCAAAGCAGCAGATATCGGCAATGGTATCAGTGCTGCGGCAGTAATCGTATATAATCTCTTTAAGTTCCTGCTGCATTGCAGGAATATCATCAACAATTGCAAAACGCATAAAAGCCCCTTATTCCTTTCAAATCCCAAAATGTAATGGTATTTGCAATAATTATACAATAAAATGTGTCATATTAAAGTTATTTGTTTTGTGAAACATGCCTGTCTTGACAAACTCATGACAGTGTGTTTTAATTTTATACGGTTAGGCAAGACTAATAAAAGTAATCAACAACAAACTATACTGCAAGACGGGAGAATGAAGTGAATAAAAAAACTAAAGCAATTACAAACTCTGAAGCATTTTACTGTACGATGCTTTTTTTTCTTATAGCTGGGTTAGTTGCAACTATCCTGATAGCGGTTTCGCTTGGACCTGTGAATATAAGCATTGGAGATACATACAGAATTATTATCGGCAGGCTTACCGGAAAGCATGGACTGTATGCAGATGCAGGCAAAGCAACGATAGCAATTGTCTGGAATATGAGATTTCCCAGAGTACTTCTTGGAATAATAAGCGGAGCAGGTCTTGCAATATGCGGATGTGTGATGCAGGCAACGGTTAATAATCCGATATCGGAGCCGTATATACTTGGTGTCTCTTCCGGTGCAACCTTCGGTGCAACACTCTTGATCGTTATGGGGCTTGGAACAATTGTATCAGGAGGAGCCTTCATTGGTGCCGTAATTGCAACGGTTATGGTGCTTGGAATAGCGGGAAGACACGGCAGCATGACGACAACAAGGCTTATACTTGCGGGTACGGTTGTGAATGCGCTGTTTACTGCATTTTCCAATTTTATAATATCGGTCGGAGCCAATGCTGACAGCATAATGACAATAAAGTTCTGGACAATGGGTTCGCTTGCCAATGCGGGCTGGAAGAATATAGGACTGCCGGCGGTGGTTGTCATTGCGGTGACACTGTTTTTTCTCACGCAATACCGTGTGCTTAACACGATGATGCTTGGAGATGAGACAGCGGTAACGCTGGGAATTAATCTGAGCTTTTACAGGAAAGTATACATGGCGCTTATCGCGGTAGTTACAGGCGTGCTTGTTGCAAACTGCGGGATAATCGGTTTTGTCGGACTGATAATACCGCATATTTCAAGGGCATTTGCAGGAACCAACCACAAGAGACTTATGCCGGTTGTGATACTTACGGGAGCAATATTCCTTACATGGGCTGATGTGCTTGCAAGAATACTTGTCAAAAATGCTGAGATGCCTATCGGGATATTCACGGCACTTGTAGGTGCGCCGTTCTTCATTTACATAGTTACAAAAAAAGATTATGGCAGGGAATAGACATGGAACTTAGATGTGAGGATATTGAATACAGCATAGCGGGTAATAGAATACTTAAAGGAATCACAATGGGAGTAAGCAATAATGAGTTCCATACGATTCTCGGACCTAACGGGTGCGGTAAGACAACGCTGCTCAAGACCGTTTACAGGATTGTAAAGCCGGAGACGGGGACCGTATATCTTGACGGCAGGCCGCAGAAGGACATAAGCATAAGGCAGAGCGCACAGCAGATGGCGGTTGTTGCACAGTTTAACAATCTTAACTTTGACTGTTCTGTGCTTGATGTGGTGATGCTCGGAAGAACGCCGCATCTTAAGATGATGGAGCAGGAGAAGGCGCAGGATTATGAGATAGCATATGATGCACTAAGAAAGGTTGGTATGTATGACAAAAAGGACAGGTCATATCTGTCGCTGTCCGGAGGTGAGAAACAGAGAGTGGTGCTTGCGAGGGCAATAACACAGCAGCCAACGCTTCTTTTGCTTGATGAACCGACCAACCATCTTGATATAAAGTATCAGCTTGAAATATTAAGAATCGTTAAGGAGCTTAATATAAATGTGCTCGCAGTGCTTCATGATATCCAGCTTGCATGCAGATTCTCAGATTATATATATCTTGTCAGGGATGGCAGGATACGGCATCAGGGAACGCCTGAGCAGGCAATCACAAAAGAGAATATGAAAGAAATATATGATGTGGACTGCGAGGTCCTCAATCAGGGCAATAACCATATACTGATACAGTATACCTGATACAGTATATCTTCAATAGTACAGTGGCAATAGGTCAAAAAGCCATTCATGGCTGCATGATAAGGCTTTTGATATATAAAAAGGAGAATCACGGAAAAAGGAGAACTAAGGAATGAAAAAATTCACATCACTTGTGCTTATAGCAGCACTTACAACAACACTTGCTGCGTCACTCACAGCGTGTGGCAGTACACAGAATCAGTCACAGCAGAGCAGTCAGGCAGAGGCTGCACAGCAGACATCAGTGACACAGTATCCGGTCACAATTACAACCTACGATGCATCGGGCAGGGAGATTACACAGACTTTTGACAAGGCACCTGAGAGAATCGTAACCAATAACCTCTCTGCGACAGAGACACTTATAGAGCTTGGCCTCGGAGATAAGATTGTCGGAATGATGAATCCTGACAATACAATAACATCAAAGTACAAGGACAGTATTGAGAAGATTAATAAGCTTGGAGATAAGAAGAGCATTTCCAAGGAGGTAATCCTTTCGGCAGCTCCCGATATAGTAGTCGGGCGTGCAGCAATGTTCTCTGAAAAATCACTCGGTGCGTATACAGACTGGAATAATAACGGCATCAACGTATATGCGCAGGGAGCAAGCGTAACTACCGGTAATGTTGAACTTACAAGTGTAATTCAGGATGTTAAGAATCTTGGAATAATATTCAATGTGCAGGATAAGGCCAATGCATATGCGGACGAGCTTCAGAAGAAGTATGACGCAGCAGTTGCCAAGGCAGGCAGCAGCTCATCAGACAAAAAGAATGCACTTGTAATGTGTGCATTTGACGGCAATACATTCGGTGCATATAAGTCAGCACTTCAGGAAAGCCTTCTCAACAAGCTTGGCTATACTAATGCGGCAACAGGTACTTCAGGGCTTTCACTAGAGATTCTCGTAACAATGAATCCTGAGCTTATAATCTACGTTACAAGTGACCGTAATGCCAAGAATGATGCAGATGCAGTAAATAAGCTTCTCGCAGCGGATGCAGTTTCGGATGTTCCTGCAATTAAGAATAAAAAGATAGTAACTATAGGCTATGATGAATTCATGGATTACGGACCTGCAATATTTGATGCTTTGACAACAGTTGCAGATGCCGTAAGCGCAAAGTAATATATGAGAGAGTTAAATATATCCGGCATCAGAGTAATTATCCGGGTGCCGGATAATTATTCGGACAAAAACATTTACAATGCAGTATTTATCAATGACGGGGATGTAATCTGCAATAACGGCTTTAAAGATTTCATGTATCCGGGCTGTATACTTATCGGTCTTGTGCCGGAAAACAGGCTGGATGAATACACACCATGGCAAGAGAGGGCAATAAGAAAGGGAGCAGCGGACTTCGGCGGAAGATGTGATGAGTATTACACTAAGCTCACACAGCAGATAGTGCCGTGGGCAGCCGGTGAATACAACATTAACAGAGATACGCTTGCTTACGGCGGATATTCACTTGGCGGGCTTGCAGCAGTGTACAGCCTGTTCAGAGATGATACATTTGCTAATATTTTCTCAGTGTGCGGCTCCTTCTGGTATCCCGGCTTTACGGAATACATAAGCAGCACGCCGGTTGTCAATGTGAACGCTTATGTAAGGCTCATAAATGGTGAAAATGAGGGCGGCAGACATGGAAACATCCTCGAAGAGGCACCGGTGCGGGCTCATTATGTCCATGAGTATCTGTCACATATTATGAATGTGTGCGGCAGCTTTGATGAATACGGACACCATGAGCATCACACAGAAAGAATAAAGTGTGCTCTTGAGGATGTGTTAAAACATATCGACGCAAATGATTCAGGTAATACTATTTTGTAGTTTTTACAACATTAAGCGGCATCATAAGATGGTCTATAAGTACTTTGTAAGCATCATTACCATTGCCGTTTTTAAGATACTCATAATACTTTGCATGTTCGTCCATTGTGCCGGTAACACGGCCTTCTACAGCAAGGGCGGACTGCGAAGTAAGTCTTATAAGATACATCAGCCTCTGAAAAATGCTATTAACTTCTTCATTCTTTATGTATTGGACAAGAAGCAGATGGAACTGATGGTCATAGTCTATAAATGATTCATAATTATCATCTTCTTCGACAGCATGTCTCTGCAGATCAAGTATATTTCCAAGCTCGCGTATAGTCTTCTGGCCTCGTGCGGTATTAACGTCCGCAGCCAGACATTGCGTACAGAAGCCTTCTATAGCACATCTTATCTGTATTGTTTCCTTCATATAATTCTTTTCACGGGTTGCCGTGTCGGAGGAGTTACAATTGAGAGCGTAATCAAATACATGCTTCCTTATTTTGCAATCATATTTGTTGCGCTGCTTCTTGTAACATACATACCGGCAATCTCAATGTTCCTTCCTGGAATACTTGGATTGGTATAATAACAAAAGCTTATTTCCTAAAATTTTCCTAAATTCATTCAAACATGACGAAAGTCCGGAGAGAAATCCCCGGACTTTTGTCATTGAATGTTACGCTATGTTAAATAAGATCAGTTACTATGCTGTCTGTTCTTCATTGTACATAAAGGACATATTGCCTTTTTGTCGTTGTCTTTGAATGTCCAGCCCTTCTCTCGGAGTAATACCACAACGAGCGTTTCGTCACGATACTCCATGGTATCGAGTCTTCCACATTGATCACATCTTGCACCGGCTACCAGCATTGTTGTCACCTCATTCTTGATTTGTCTTATACATTTTATCAGAAAAAATCTGCAAATCAAGAGTAATAATTCCCAAAAATAAGGTTTAATTAAGAATTCTTTGTGAAGAATTTACTAAGAAGCATCATGCCTGTAATGGGTGAATATTCCCTAATTAATACATAATTGTAAGTATTATGGGCAATAATATCATTGTTCAGCATATTAAAATCATTATTCAAAGGAGCTGCCAGATGAATTATTTGGAAATTGAAAAGGTTATAGGAAGAGAAATTCTTGACTCAAGGGGTAATCCCACTGTGGAAGCAGAAGTAATACTTATGGATGGTACAGTTGCAAGAGGCTGTGCACCGAGTGGTGCTTCAACAGGCGAATTCGAGGCATTGGAGCTTAGGGACGGTGATAAGGAAAGATATCTTGGCAAAGGTGTACAGAAGGCTGTAGATAATATTAATACGACAATTAATGATGTGCTTACGGGAATGGATGCATCAGATATATATGCGGTTGATAAGGCAATGATAGAGGCAGACGGAACTAATGACAAGTCAAAGCTCGGAGCCAATGCGATACTTGCGGTTTCAATTGCGTGCTGCCGTGCAGCAAGTGTGTCCCTTGATATTCCGTTATATAGATTCCTTGGAGGTATATCAGGTAACAGACTTCCTGTTCCTATGATGAATATAATTAATGGCGGATGCCATGCACTCTCATCGGGACTTGATGTGCAGGAGTTTATGATTATGCCTGTAGGAGCGCCTTCATTTAAAGAATGCTTAAGATGGTGTTCGGAAGTGTTCCATGCACTTGCAGCAATCCTCAAGGAACGTGGACTTGCAACATCGGTAGGCGACGAAGGTGGATTTGCACCGGCACTTAAGTCAGATGAAGAGGCAATAGAGACAATTCTTGCGGCGGTTAAGAAAGCAGGATATGAGCCGGGAAGAGATTTCAGAATTGCAATGGATGCAGCGTCATCAGAATGGAAGAGTGAGAAAGGTAAGGGGTATTACAGGCTTCCGAAGGCGGGAACCGAGTTTACATCAGAAGAACTTATTGACCATTGGGAGGCGCTCTGTGACAAGTATCCGATTATATCAATCGAAGACGGACTTGATGAAGAAGACTGGGAAGGCTGGGAGAAGCTGACTAAGAGACTTGGAAGCAGAGTACAGCTTGTAGGTGATGACCTTTTTGTTACTAATACCGGGAGACTTGCCAAAGGAATTGGACTTGGAGCAGGTAACTCAATCCTGATAAAGCTTAATCAGATTGGTTCTGTGTCAGAGACACTTGAAGCTATTAAGATGGCACATAAGGCAGGATATACTGCAATAAGCTCACACCGCTCCGGTGAAACTGCTGATGCAACAATAGCTGACCTTGCAGTTGCACTTAACACATGTCAGATTAAGACAGGTGCACCGAGCAGAAGTGAGCGTGTTGCAAAGTACAACCAGCTCTTAAGAATTGAAGAAGAACTTGGTACAGCAGCCGTATATCCGGGCATAAAGGCATTTAATGTTAATAATTAATCCTGTTTATCAGTATTATGCTCTTTTAAAAATTCTATAAAATCACGGCAGCAAAGCGGCTTAGAGAAATAGTATCCCTGAATGTAGCTGACGCCCAGAGCATTCATTGCCTCAAACTGTTCAGCAGTTTCAATACCCTCGGATACAATCTCAAGCTGCAGGTCGTGAATCATGTTGATAGAAGCGTTCATTATGTATTTGCCTTTACTGTTATTGAAGTATGACATAGACATTGAACGGTCGAACTTAATGATATCAACCGGCATATCAATAATGTAATTAAGGTTTGACTGTCCGGTGCCAAAATCATCAAGAGAAAAATGAACGCCATAATCAAGCAGCGCATGCATGTTATTGATAAGGGCATTGCGTGCTCCGATGGAAGCTGATTCTGTAATCTCAAGATTAATCATATCAGGAGCAACATCATATTTTTTGAGAATATTGATATAGCGTTCTGCAAGCTGCTCGTAGGAGCATTGTACGGCAGACAGATTAACTTCAATATAATCAATTCCGTACTGACGCAGATCATGTTTTTTGATAAAACGGCATACATGCTCAAATATCAGTTCACCGAGTTTTATTATGGAGCTGTTTTTCTCTGCAATGTCAATAAACTTTGCCGGGGGAAGTATATTCCCGTCTTCATCCTTTATTCGCACAAGCGCCTCGGCACTGGAAAAACGGCCGGTTTTGGTAGAATATATCGGCTGATAGTATACTGCTATTGTATCATTGTCTATAGAATCTTTTACAAGCTGTTCAATCCTCTGTGCATCTTTCATCTCATTCAGTACATTAATATCAACGAAGACAAGGCCGTTCTCGAGGAATTCACGGTTACGCTGTCTTGCGTAGCTTGTAAGATAAAGCATCTCCGCAGCATTGCCTGCTATTGTACTGTCAGGGATGCATATGATGCCTGCCGGGATTACTATGTCAGAGTTAGTACCCCATCCGGTACGGATCTTCTCCTGAACGAGTTCAAATGCATCAGATGCAGCATTGGCATCATCGAACATCATGGTCACTTTATCTTCGCCGCTCTTGAATGTTACCGCACCGGGAATGTCGGAGAAAAATCTCACAATACTGTAGTTTATATCACGCGCAACTGATGGCGTAAGATTATTCTGGAATGAATTAAGTCTTACGAATACAACTGAGGCGAACTGGCGTCCGTCATTATAATATTGCTGCATATACTGTACAAGCGCATTATAGTTAAAAAGCCCGGATGTGCGGTCTATGTTGGTAAGAGGCGTCTCAAGCATTATAAACAATATGAGTATGCCGATGCAGCTTGAAAAGCTGACAATAAGAATCTCCCTATGGAAAAATTGCACAACCGCAGAAGCAATCCAGAATATCATCCATATTGTAATTGCTTTGCTGCGCTGGGGATTTATTGCGTTGCGGTGTTTTATTGCGGTTGCAAGAACATTTATTATAAAAATTAATACAATTATGTATGCTGCAGAAACGCTTGGACCATATGTATATACTGCATCAGAACCTAACTCTTTTGAATGATGTATAGGGAGTGTGTATATAATTACAGATCCTATTATGGCGGCGGCATAGTATATATGCATGCAGCGGATGTAGTTTTTATGATTGCTGCTGTATACGTCGATGCAAATGTACCGCAGACTGAAGAAGCCTACACATACAAGTGAGATAAGATAGGCTTTACATATGAATCCGGTATAAGCGGGGGAATAGCTCCGGTAATTGTCAATTACAATAACGGAATATATATCGAGAAGAACACATAAGAAAGTTACAATAATGGTAATCAGGAAAGCCTGACTTGTGCGAAGCGGAAGATGTTTCTGCTGACAATAGAAAATAAAGATTATTAACAGTAAAGAAGCAGCACAAATCTGAGATGCAAAATTCATATATCCTCCGTAATCTGAAAAGCAATCTGAATGTAACAAAAAATCTGTATATGATCCAAAAAAATCCTATAAATCATATGTATACTATATCGCTTGTATACTATATCACATACAGATTTTATTGCAACATCAAATATAGCTTACATATCAGGTTCAGATATCGGCAAAGAATGCGACTGCTATAGCCCCGGGGCCTACATGTGTTCCTATGGCACCTCCTATTGTACCTGTCTTAAGAATATCGGCATGACCTTCCCAGATATCTTTACTGTCATTTATATATTTTTTAAGCATTACGTCCGAAAGTCCGGTATAGCCTAAGAATACAGGCTTTGTAAAATCTATTCCAAATGACTTTACCTGCTCGATAAGAAAGTTGTTGCCCTGCTTTGAACCGCGTGCTTTGCCAAGAATTGCAACTTCTCCTTCCCTGACGGTTACAACGGGCTTTATTGAAAGAAGACTGCCGGCAAGAGCAACAGTTTTGGATATGCGTCCGCCCTTTTTCAGATACTCAAGAGTATCAAGGAGAGCCAGCGTATGCAGTGACTGCTTGCGGCTGTTAAGTTCATCGGCAATGTCGGCACATTGCATGCCTGAATCTGCCAGCTGCATTGCATATGTAACAAGCGCTTTTTCACCGACAGACACGTTCTCGCTGTCAACGACATATACTCTCCCATCGAATTCAGCGGCAGCAATGCAGGCACTCTGGTAGGTGCCTGACAGCCTGGATGATATAGTTATTATAAGAACATCGCTTCCATCAGACCGGGCTTCGCTGATTGCCTCTTCAAAAATATATGGTGTCACCTGGCTTGTCTTAGGAAGGGTGTCACTTTCAATAAGTTTTTCGTAGAATTCATGGTGAGTGATTGTTGCACCGTCTTTATATTCATCCTCATCAAATCTTATAGTGAGTGGAAGTACATTAAGCCTGCTGTCATGTGGTGCGAGGATGTCAGAACCTGAATCAGTTATAAATTTTATGCTCATTTGCAGTAGTCTCCAAAAAATAGTTTGATTATAAAATAACTTATTGAATATTAACACGTGAATGAGTCGGGGTCAAGGACTATTTTGGTAATCAAAATATTGCAATACAATACAAAAAGTATTAATATATAAGCAAATATATAAGTAATACTTGAAGTGTAAAGAAAAGGAAATTATTAAATACTGTAATCAGGAGGGAACAGAATGAAACTTGAACAGATGAAGATTAAGAAAAGGCTCCGTACAGGGTTTGGCTTTGTTACGCTGCTTGCAATGCTGTCGGCAGTAGTTGGCATTATTGCGCTTATTGTGGTATCAACACGTTATGAATATGCGCTGTCACACTATGGATTTTCACAGGGGGATGTAGGCAAAGCAATGGTAAGCTTTGCGGAGGCAAGAAGTGCTCTCCGTGCTGTTGTGGGATATGATGACGAGAATGAGATAGAAGAACAGATAGAATTACATGACCAGAAAAAAGAGGTATTCCAGACATATATGGAGGAGGTTGAGAAGTCTGTAACATATAGAGAAGGAATTCAGGCGTACAATGATGTCCTTAATGAACTTGACGGCTATTGGGAACTTGATGGACAGATAATGAAGCTCGCAACCTCTAATGACAAAGATGGTTATTTAAAGGCTCAGAAACTTGATGTCGAGCAGCTTACACCTAAGTATGAAAAGATATATGCGGAGTTTGCGGATCTTATGAATCTTAATGTGCAAAAGGGCGACAGTGCCAAGGATATGCTTCATGTTGTTGAAATTGTAATTACGGTACTGATAATTGGTGTGATTGCAGCTGCAGTTTTATCATCAACAAAGCTCGGCAATACTATAGCTACAGATATTGAAAAGCCGCTTCTTGCATTACAGGCGAGACTTAAGACATTTGCAGAAGGTGACCTTGAGAGCCCGTTCCCTGAAGCTAATACCAATGATGAGATTGGTGAGATGATTGAAGAAGCGAGAGGGATGGCGGAGAATCTGAACCTTATTGTAACAGATGCCGGAGAACTTCTTACACAGATGGCAGACGGCAATTATGCAATTTCCACTAAGATAGAAGACAGATATGTAGGTAAGTTTGCTGCTCTTATGGATGCAATGCGTAAGATGAACAGAGAGATGAATGATGCACTGTCACATGTTAATGACGCAGCCAATCAGGTAACAATAGGCTCGGAGAATCTTGCTGAGTCTGCACAGGCACTTGCAGAAGGTGCAACAGATCAGGCAGGTGCGGTTGAAGAGCTTACCGCAACGATTGCCAACATTACCGAAGGAGTTGACAGAACAGCAGAAGATCTCGATGAAATGCGCAAGAAAGCCGATATGTATGCAAAGAAGGCAGATGACAGCCGTGAGCAGATGACTGAGCTTGTTTCGGCAATGAACCGTATTGATGAGACATCCAAGAAGATTGAGAATATCATTTCCGATATAGAGAATATAGCAAGTGAGACTAATCTTCTCTCACTTAATGCGGCAATTGAAGCAGCGCGTGCAGGAGAGGCAGGAAGAGGATTCGCAGTTGTGGCAGAGCAGATAAGAAAGCTCGCCGAGCAGAGTGCTCAGTCGGCTGTGGACACTAGAACACTCATAGAAGGCTCGTTGCGCGAAGTTGATGATGGTAATCTTGCAGCAGAAAGCGCAGCGGGTGCAATTGAAGAAGTAGTTGAAGGAATAAAGAATATTGCGGAAGCCTCCAACAGGCTCAGCGAGACACTTAACGAGCAGGCTAAGGCGATGGATCAGGCAGAAGCAGGAGTTAACCAGATATCTGAGGTTGTACAGTCTAATTCAGCTGCAGCGCAGGAATCATCGGCAACAAGTGAGGAGCTTTCAGCCCAGGCAACTACACTCAGTGATCTTGTCGGAAGATTCACACTGAGAAGCTGATATAATATTGAATATCTACACGGATAAGTAATTAAGGCAGTCCTTGCCCATTGGATTATGGGGAGGGCTGCTTTTTATATGAGGAAACCGGAAAACGAGATAATAAATTTGTATTTCAAAAGTATCGTTAAATCATTGATTGCTATCGCATTTTAGATTAAAATATAAAAAATGTATTATGTATGACAATATGGGAGAGAATCAATGAACAAATTTATTTTAAGCTGTTGTTCAACGGCGGACCTTACAAAAGAACATTTTGAAAAGATTAATGTAAGATACATATGTTTTCATTACGAGCTTGACGGAGTGGAACATGCAGATGATCTCGGACAGTCAATTCCATTTGATGAGTTCTATAAGAAGATGGCTGAAGGAGCAATGACCAAGACATCCCAGGTTAATGCGGAGGAATATAAGGAATACTTTGAAGGGTTCCTTAAGGAAGGTTACGATGTACTGCATGTATGCCTGTCATCAGGAATATCGGGTACGGTTAACTCTGCCAATATAGCCAGAGATATGCTTGCGGATGAATATCCCGACAGAAAAATATATGTTGTGGATTCACTTGGCGCGTCATCCGGTTATGGTCTTATCATGGATACGCTTGCGTCACTCCGCGATGAAGGAAAGACAATAGATGAGCTGTATTCTTGGGTTGAGGAGCATAAGCTCGAACTGCATCACTGGTTTTTCTCAACTGACCTTACATTCTACATCAGGGGAGGAAGAATATCCAAGACAGCCGGAGCAATAGGCTCAATACTTAATATATGTCCGCTGCTTAATATGGATAATATTGGAAGACTTATTCCGAGATATAAGATAAGAGGCAGGAAGAGGGTAATTACAGAGATTGTTAAGCGGATGGAAGAGAATGCACAGGACGGACATGACTACTCAGGCAAATGTTTTATATCGCAGTCAGCATGCTATGAGGATGCAAGAGCAGTTGCAGACCTTGTCGAGGCTAAGTTCCCTAAACTTAACGGCAGGGTTGAGATTAACAGTATAGGAACTACAATAGGAAGCCATACGGGACCGGGAACAGTGGCACTTTTTTTCTGGGGCGGTATGAGAAAAGAGTAGTTTTTACATGGACAAAATAGCTATTATGAGGAGATTATGCTGATGCTGACACAATTTGCAAGAACAGAGCTGTTGCTTGGAAAAGATGCCATGGAAGTTCTTAAGAACTCAAGAGTTGCCGTATTCGGAGTAGGAGGCGTAGGCGGATATGTGTGCGAGGCGCTTGTGCGAAGCGGTGTAGGTGCATTTGATCTTATTGATGATGACAAGGTCTGCCTTACTAATCTAAACAGACAGATTATAGCAACGAGAAAGACAGTGGGCAAATACAAAGTTGACGTTATGGAAGAACGTATACATGATATTAATCCTGATGCCGGAGTGCGTGTGCACAAGTGCTTTTTCCTGCCTGAGAACGCTGATGAGTTTCCGTTTGATGAGTATGATTATGTTGTAGACGCAGTGGATACCGTAACAGCCAAGATATCACTTGTAATGAAGGCTCAGGAGAAAAATATACCAATAATCAGCAGTATGGGTGCAGGCAATAAGCTTGACGCAAGTCAGTTCCGTGTTGCGGACATTTATAAAACCAAGGTATGCCCGCTTGCCAAGGTTATGAGAAGAGAACTTAAGAAGCGTGGAGTTAAGAAGCTGAAGGTTGTATATTCCGAGGAAATGCCGACAAGGCCGGTAGAAGATATGGCTATAAGCTGCAGGACGAACTGCATATGTCCTCCGGGTGCACAGCATAAGTGCACGGAGAGAAGAGATATTCCGGGAAGTGTTGCTTTTGTACCTTCTGTTGCGGGACTTATTATAGCCGGAGAGGTTGTTAAGGATCTGACAGCAGGAGCCGGACGTACTGATGTATAATAGAAGAGATATTGCCGGGAGTATTTTGAAGAAAGATAAAAAGAGTGCATTTAATAAGGCATTTGTAAAGTCGCTTCCAATCATGTGCAGTTATCTGTTTGTGAGTATGGCATACGGAATGATGATGGAAGAATCAGGATTCCACTGGTATTATTCACTGTTTGCAAGTCTTACGATATATACAGGGGCTTTTCAGTTTGTCCTCATCACGTTCTTAAGCAGTACGGCTTCAATTGCTACAATAGCGGTGACGGCGCTTCTTATGAACAGCAGACAGACATTTTACAGCCTTACATTAGTTAAGGACTTTAAGAGAATGGGTAGAAGAAAGCTGTACATGATCCACACGATGACGGATGAGACATATGCTGTCAACTGTACACTTGATGAGAATGAACCTGAACATGATGATGAGATGTTTTTTGTGGCACTTCTGAGCAGATGTTACTGGATGGCAGGAGCTGTGGCCGGTGGTGTTATAGGACAGCTGATACCATTTTCGCTTGATGGGATTGATTTCTGTATGACAGCATTGTTTGTAATAATATTTATTGATCAGTGGGAAAAGGCAGACAGCCATATTCCGGCTATAACAGGGATTGCTGCTGCCATATTATGTCTGTATGCCTTCGGAACAACAGCATTCATGCTTCCGTCGCTTATACTTGTGTCAGGGATACTTGTGTGCCTTAACATGCGCAGGCCGGCACGTGAGGCGGCAGATAATACAGGCAATACCGGACGGGAGACACAAAGATGAATACAGGAATGCACCCGGCGTCAGGTGCCGGCATTAATATATGGTATGTGTGTGCTGCTATTCTGATATCTGCTGTAATAACATTTGCACTCAGGGCACTGCCGTTTATTCTGTTTAAGGATAACAGAAGCCTTCCGGGATGGCTTAGGAGACTTGGAAAGCTTCTGCCATCCGCAATTATGGCGGTGCTTATAGTCTACTGTGTTAAGGATATAAGGGATGCAATGCTGCCGGCAGGGCTGCTTGAGCTTATTGCGGTTGTTATTGTGGCAGCAAGCTACAAATGGAAGCACAATACATTTTTGAGTATACTGCTTGGAACGGTAGCTTACATGGTGATGATAAGAATAGTTTAGTTTGTATACAGGAGGCGGCATACAATGAATGGCAGCATTAATGATGTTAAAAGATCTGATAGCGGCAATGTGACAAGGGAACAGATGGCAAAGCTTGATGCTCTGAGGGAGTATCTTAAAAGCCTCGAATCGGTTGCAGTCGCATTTTCAAGCGGTGTCGATTCAACATTTCTTCTTAAAACGGCTAAGGATACACTGGGAGATAATGTTATTGCAGTGACGGCACGTTCCTGCTCATTCCCGGGCAGAGAGCTTAATGAGGCTCTGGAGTTCTGCAAAAAAGAAGGAATCCGCCACTTTGTCTGTGAATCTGAGGAACTGTCAATAGACGGATTTGCACAGAATCCCAAGAACAGATGTTACCTCTGTAAGAAGGAGCTTTTCCGGAAGATTCAGGAGATAGCTGACGAGAACGGCATTGCGGCGATAGCTGAAGGCTCCAATATGGATGATATGGGAGATTACAGACCGGGACTTACGGCAGTAGCAGAGCTTGGAATAAAAAGTCCGTTAAGACACTGTAATCTTACAAAGGCAGATATAAGAGCGCTTTCAAGATATCTTAATCTTCCTACATGGAAAAAGCAGTCATTTGCATGTCTTTCATCAAGATTTGTATATGGTGAGACGATAACGGAAGAAAAGCTTGGAATGGTAGATAAAGCTGAGCAGCTGCTTCTTGATATGGGATTCCATCAGGTAAGGGTAAGAATTCACGGTATGATGGCAAGAATTGAGATTGACCCGTCGGAATTCGCAATGCTCATGGAAGAAAACAACCGTATGAAAATTACCGGTGAATTCAAAAAATACGGATTTACATATGTGTCACTGGATCTTATGGGGTACAGGACCGGAAGTATGAATGAAGTACTGCAATAGGGCAGCATACCGGTAATCCCGGTGATGTCTGCCGGTTTGCATAAGAATTTTAATATTTGTGTGGTTTATTGTAAATTTTTCTAAACTTTTAGGCGGTTTTGTAGTAAAATAAAAGAGTGGGATGATGGAATTGAAACGGCTTCGGATGTATGGAATGCTGAACGGCATACAACTCATGGCCAATGCAATTTAATTCATACGCAAATAATCAGTAAGGGAGATAATAAAGTATGAGATCAATTGGCGCAAAGATTAATTATGTATTGCTGCTTGTATTTCTGATATGCGGCGTCGGCATGCTTATAGTTAATGCTAAGATTAACAGCATGGATGACATAACTAATGAGATAAGCCAGAATTACATTGCCAGCGTCAGTGAGGTTGATACGATTTCGGAGAATGTTACCAGCCTCAAATCACAGATGATGGAGTATCTGCTTGTTGGTGAAGATAAGCGCTCGGCTACACTTGGCAATATAACCAAGACACAGGGAGCGATAGTTACTTCATTCCAGAATCTTAAGAAGTATGCCTCAACACAGCGTACAGAAGAAGCTGTAGGCAGACTTGAGCAGTCGTATGGTACATATAAGGATCAGTATAATGCGGTTTTGAAAGACATTGATAATGGTAATATTAAAGATGTGGCATCAATAGATGCACGGCTTGGTAAGGCATATGATGATCTTGAGATACGGGTACATTCAGTTGAAGTACAGAATACGGTTAATACCGCACGTGCCCAGAAGTCACTTGCAGGAAGTGCAAAAGCAAGCCATATCACATTTATTGCTGTAGGAATACTGCTTATTGCCGCAATTGCCGCAGGTGTAATTGTAGTAAGATTTACTGTAATTGCGCCGGCCAGAACTGCTACTCGTGAGCTTAATATAATTATTGACGGCATAGAGAAGAATGATGGCAATCTGACAGCGCGTGTTACGCAGAAGTCACAGGATGAGATAGGACAGCTTGTCGGTGGCGTTAACAAATTTATAGAAGTACTGCACAGTATTATTGCAGAGATTAAAGCTGATGCAGATAATGTCAGTAACAGTACTAATGTAGTATATCAGCAGATTTCTACCGCAGACGGCAATATTATGGATGTTTCGGCTACAATGCAGCAGCTGTCGGCAGGAATGGAAGAGATGGCGGCTTCAGCTGAGCATATAAGCAATGAGACTGATTCTATAAGTACAAGTATGGAGAATATTGCAGCTCAGGCAGGTGAGGGTTCCAACAAGGCGAAGGATATAAAGGTAAGGGCTGTTGCACTCAGGGATGACGGAATTGCAAGCAAAGAGACTACAAGCAGCATGGCTGATGAGATAAGGACAGCTGTAAGGGCATCACTTGAGAAGAGTAAGGATGTAGAGAAGATTAATGCGCTGACAGACAATATTCTTAATATATCAAGCCAGACTAATCTGCTTGCACTTAATGCATCAATTGAGGCTGCAAGGGCCGGTGAGGCAGGCAGAGGATTTGCGGTTGTTGCCGATGAGATAAGAACGCTTGCCGACTCAAGCAGAGCTACAGCTAATGATATTCAGGTAATAAGCCGTGATGTAACAGCTTCTGTTGAAGAACTTGCGGAGAATGCCAACAAGATGATTGATTTTATTCTTAATGTTGTAATGCCTGACTATGATAAGCTTGTTAATATGGGTGAACAGTATAACAGGGATGCAGGTGATTTTGATGACATTATGATCGCATTTACTGAAGACTCAGCGCAGCTTAAGAAGACAATGGAGGATGTTGCAGGACTTATCAGAAGTATGTCATCGACTATTAATGAGAACTCTGAGGGAGTTGCAATGGTATCAGACAGTGCATGCGGACTTACTGAAGGCATGAGCCAGATAAAAGACGAGATGTCGCATACAGAGGAAGTAGCAGCAAGACTTGGAGAGACTGTGAGCCGCTTTACACAGATATAATCATATGAAAGGAAGTCAGACGATATGAAAAGAAGACTTTTAATTACAGTAATATTTATGGCAATGTTGTCTGCCCTTACCGGATGTGGAAGCAGGCAGGAAGTTACAACACTTATAATGGCTGATGTGCAGGAGGGAGATCATCCTACCGCAAAGGCCTGTGATAAGTTTGCAGAGCTGGTTAAAGAAAAGACTAATGGCAGAATTGAGATTGAGGTGTATCACGGCTCAACACTCGGAACAGAGGCAGAACAGATTGCACAGGCAACTGTAGGCGGAATTGATTTCGTGCGTGTATCATCCCCTGTTTCTGCTTATGATGATGACATAAAGGCATTTCAGGCATTGTATCTGTATGGCAGTGAGGATGACATGTGGAAGGTGCTCGACGGACAGATAGGCAACGAATTCCTTAAGGCACAGAAGCTCAAGAATAATGGCCTGGAAGGTCTCTGCTGGATATCAGGCGGTTCAAGAAATTTCTACAATAATGTAAAGCCTGTTTCGAGCCCTGAGGATCTTAAGGGACTTACGCTTCGTGTTAATACTGATTCCATGTTTGCATTTCTTGACAAATGCGGCGCCAAGGGTGTGAATGTATCATATGGTGATATCTACAATGCGATTGCAGATGGGACAATAGACGGAGCAGAGAATAACTGGCCGTCATATATATCTACGGGACATTATAAAGTGGCACCTTACATTACTGTTGATGAGCATACGAGAATACCGGAGATGATAGTTGCATCGACAGAGACAATGAATAAGCTTTCACAGGAGGATCAGCAGATAATCCGTGAATGTGCAACGGAGGCCGGCAAGCTTCAGAGACAGTGGATGCAGGAATACGATGAGAAAGCAATAAAGGAAGCAGAAGCTGCAGGCTGTACAATCACATATCTGACGAAGGAACAGGTCGCAAAGTTCCAAAGCGTTGCCCAGCCGGTTAATGAGCAGGTCAGCAGCAAATATATGGATATAATTAAGAAGATTAAGGCAGCACAGTAAAGGAGCACATGTGACTAAGAAGAAGCTTGCTCTTGAGGTTATAGAGAAACTGAAAAATGAATACCCTGATGCAGCCTGTACGCTTGATTATGATGATGCATGGAAGCTGCTTGTAAGTGTACGCCTTGCGGCACAGTGCACTGACGCGAGAGTTAATGTTGTGGTTGAGGGACTTTTTGACAAATACCCAAGTGTGGCTGCACTTGCAGAAGCTGATGTTGATGACATAGAGAATATCGTGCGTCCATGTGGACTTGGCAGAAGCAAGGCACGCGATATAAGCGCATGTATGAAGATGCTGCACGAAAAGTATAGTGATACCGTGCCGGATGACTTTGATGAACTGCTCAAGCTTCCGGGTGTGGGACGTAAGAGTGCTAATCTTATAATGGGAGATGTGTTCGGTAAGCCTGCAATTGTGACGGATACACACTGTATAAGGCTTGCTAACAGGATAGGTCTTGTCGACAATATAAAGGAGCCTAAGAAGGTGGAGATGGCACTGTGGAAGATAATTCCACCCGAAGAAGGCAGTGACCTCTGCCACAGGCTTGTAATACACGGAAGGGAAGTGTGTACGGCAAGAACTGCACCATATTGCGACAGATGCTGCCTTGCGGATATATGCCGTAAAAATATCTGAATAAATATTTAATACAACGGCAATCCTCTATTATATATTACAGGCATTAAGTGCCGGCAGAATGGAGGAGCAGATTAGAGAATGTCAGATATGTTTTGTTTTCAGTGCCAGCAGACAGCAGGCAACCAGGGATGTATTAAAACAGGAGTGTGTGGTAAGCAGCCCTCAACAGCCAATCTTCAGGATGAGCTTGTAGCGGAGCTTATACGCCTCGCACAGACAGCGCTTGATAATGGTAAGATGTCACATGAGACAGATGATTTACTTATGGACGGTCTTTTTACGACCCTGACTAACGTAAATTTCAGTGATTCTGCGATAAAAGCATTCACAGAACGTGTGGTAAAGATGCGTGAAGCGCTTGGCGGCGGCAATATCCCTGTTATATCATTGTGGGAGGGGGATACGGACATTGTATCGCTTCGTTCCACTCTGCTGTTCGGATTGAAGGGGATGGCTGCATACGCACATCACAGCAGGAATCTTGGGTTCCGCGATGATGAGGTGAGCGGCTGGTTCTATAAAGGATTAACAGAGATAAATAAAAAGCATACAGTGCAGGAATGGCTTGAGCTTATCATGGAGTTTGGCAGGATTAATTTCAAATGCATGCAGATGCTTGATACAGCCAATACAGCAGCGTATGGGACACCGGTGCCTACAAAGGTCAATACTGACATAAAGAAAGGTCCTTTTATTGTAGTATCGGGACATGACTTAAGAGACCTTGCACAGCTCCTTGCACAGACCGAGGGCAAGGGAATAAACATCTACACTCACAGTGAGATGCTGCCGGCACATGGCTATCCCGGACTTAAAAAATATCCGCATCTTGCAGGCAATTTCGGAACGGCATGGCAGAGCCAGCAGAAGGAATTTGAAGATATACCGGCACCTGTGCTGTTTACCACGAACTGTCTTATGCCATGGCGCAAAAGCTATAAGGATAATCTGTATACAACATCAGTTGTGGGTTACGAAGATATAAAGCATATCGAAGGGGATGAACATGGTAATAAGGATTTTACACCTATTATAGAGCATGCATTAAGACTTGGCGGCTATGAGCATGACAGAAGCATGAGCGGAATAAACGGAGGTCACATTCTTACAACCGGTTTTGCGCATGGAACGGTTCTTGCCAATGCGGATAAGGTGATTGAGGCTGTTAAGAGCGGTGCGGTAAAACACATATTCCTTGTAGGCGGATGTGATGGAGCACATCCGGGGCGCAACTATTATACGGAATTTGTCAAGCAGACACCTATGGATTCGCTGATTCTTACTCTGGCGTGCGGCAAGTACCGCTTCAATGATATTGACCTTGGTGAGATTAACGGACTGCCGCGGATACTTGACATGGGACAGTGCAATGATGCCTACAGTGCGATAAAAGTAGCAGCAGCACTTGCGGAAGCTTTTGGCTGCGGTATAAATGAACTTCCGCTCACGCTTGTACTCTCATGGTACGAACAGAAAGCTGTATGTATTCTTCTTACACTGCTTTCACTCGGAATAAAGGGAATATATCTCGGACCTACATTCCCGGCGTTCATCTCGGAAGGAGTTGCAAGAGTCCTCACAGAGCAGTTCGGACTTCAGCCGATTACGGCACCGCAGCAGGATCTGGATGCAATACTTGGAAGAAGATAATATACCGCAATTGAGAAAAATGCATAATCCTGCAATGAATTACATGTAAAAATTATCAAAAACTACAAAATTTTAAATTTTTTAAAAAAATACTTACGAAGAAAAAATGTATATGATAGAATAGCCTCTGCAAAAAAGAATGCCATGTGCGAATATATTTACAACGCAGGAAGGATACACAGCAGTGGAGTCAGTACGAGTTGACTCCGCTGCTTATTTTTTGCGGATATTATAGATTTAAAAGGAATTCAAAAGGAGAAAAACAAATGCCAAGAACAAAAAAACAGGAAATTATCTACACAATCATGATGGTAATCGTCATGGTATACGGAATGGTGTGCTACAACATAGCACTTGATACAAAGGGAATGCAGTACTTTATATTCGGTGCAGCGCTTTCGGAACTTCCGCTTATGGGCGTTGTTGCTTTTGTGCTTGATACTTTTATTGCAGGACCAATTGCAAAAAAAATAACATTCAGACTTTTTACACCGGGACAGGATAAGCAGATTTTTATTATTCTTTCTATATCACTGCTGTCACTCTGGACAATGTGTCCTATGATGAGCCTTGCCGCAACAATATTTTTCAAGACGGGATTGAGTGCACAGATTCTTCCGGTATGGCTTGGGACAACCGCACTTAATATGCCGGCGGCGCTTATATGGCAGCTGTTTGCAGCCGGTCCGCTTGTAAGATTTATTTTCGGAAAAGCGGTGATGAACTGATAAACAAGAATGAAATATGCACTATATCAATATTGTATAGCAGATTGGTAAAAATTTAGCAAAGATTATTATATTTTGCTAAATTTGTAAAAAAAAGCTTGTAAATAAAAAATGGAGTTGTATAATAACAACGATTTCAAATTCACATTTATAACACATTTGCAATCTGGAGGTGATAAAAGACATGGGCAATTTGACAGAGAAGCTGATGGAAGAGCTGAACTGTGAGACCGTCTTTACAATCCCTGTATTCGGCGGAATCGGAGTGGCAGAATCAGTAGTTGTCACGTGGATTATAATGGCGGTTATGGTGATTGCTGCTATTATCCTGACAAGGAATCTTCGCGTAGACCACATCAGCAGACGTCAGGCAGTGGCCGAAACGATTGTGACGAAACTCAATGGCATGGTAGAGAGCATGATAGGACCGGAAGGAAAGAGATATGTTCCGTATCTTGCAACAGTACTGGTGTACATAGGCATAGCCAATATAATAGGTCTGTTCGGATTCAAATCCCCGACTAAGGATCTTAATGTAACGGCAGCGCTCGCCATAATGAGTATCGTGTTGGTTGAAGGTGCCGGAATATACCAGCACGGTGTAAAAAAATGGCTTCACAAATTCACGGAGCCTATTGCAGTTGTTACACCAATCAACATCCTTGAGGTCTTTACAAGACCGCTGTCGCTGTGTATGCGACTTTTCGGTAATGTACTTGGCTCTTATGTAATCATGGAGCTGCTGAAGATTATTGTCCCGGTAGTTGTACCGGCAGTATTCTGTCTGTATTTTGATATATTTGACGGACTTCTTCAGGCATACGTATTTGTATTTCTTACTTCACTTTATATCAAAGAAGCTGTGGAGTAACATCAAAATTTTATTAATTTATTAAGATTAACGGAGGATTATTTCTATGGGTACAATAATAGCAATTGGTGCAGGTATTGCAGTATTAGGTGGACTTGGTGCCGGTATCGGTATCGGTATTGCAACAGGTAAGGCTTCAGAGGCAGTTGCAAGACAGCCTGAGGCAGAAGGTAAGATCAGTAAGACACTTATTCTTGGTTGTGCACTTGCAGAGGCAACAGCTATTTATGGTTTCGTTATCGCACTTATGATTATTATCATGTTAAAGTAATTTGAAAGGCAGGTTGGTAAGATGCTCCGATTAGATTGGAATTTATTATTTACCGTAATAAATCTTTTACTGCTTTTCGTGTTAATGAAGATTTTTTTGTTTAAGCCGGTTCAGAAGATTCTTGATGAGAGACAGACAGAGGCTGACAGGCAGTTTGACGAGGCGAAGGCACGTCAGGATGCAGCCGATGGAATGAAGGCACAGTACGAGCAGTCTATGGCTGACATCGAGAAACAAAGAGAAGATACTCTGCGTGAAGTAAGACGTAATGCTGATGCTGAGTATCACAGAATCGTTGAAGATGCCCAGGATAAGGCTAAGCAGATAAAGGATGATGCTGTTGCAGAGGCTGAGAATAAGAAAACTCAGATTCTTAAGAAGGCTGAGAAAGAAATCGCAGACATGGTTGTTGATGCAGCAGTTAAGGTAGTAGGAGAGAAGGAAGGAGCTGCTGTTGACAGTTCCCTCTATAACGAATTTTTAAATAAAGCAGGTGATAAATAGTGACTCAGGCAGCGATTGATTACGCAACGGATTTGCGCAAAACGGAAACTCCAAAGGAACTACTGCAGCAGGTCAGGGGAATTCTTGAAGCCGTACCTGAAGTTAGAACGGATTTTGAAAACCCTACAGTATCTATTGAGAAAAAGCACCTGGTTATTGACAGAGTATTTCCTAAGGAAATAAGAGATTTTTTGAAAATACTGTGCGACAACAAAGATTTTCAGCTCTTTGACGAAATCTGTCAGGCATTTGATGAGCTCGGAAGAACTCCACAGGCAGAAGAAGATCACGCACAGCTGGTATATGTTACTCCACCAACTGATGAGCAGCTTGATGGAATAAAGAAGTTCCTTGCAAAGGAATTCAATAATCCTGATATTAAGATTGACTGCAAAGAAGACAAGTCACTCAAGAGCGGTTTTATCTTAAGGGTAGGAACTAAGGAATATGACTGGAGTGAGAAGGGAAGAATCGAGCAGTTTGAAAACAGTATAGCCAAGGCTGTTAATTCTTCACGCAATACTACATTCAGTGAAGAGGGAATTATATCAATTCTCCGTACTGAGATTGCAGATTTTGAACTCGAAGCTAAGAATAAAGAGATTGGTGTTGTTAACTGGGTTGGTGACGGTATCGCCAATATCGACGGAATCGACCATGCATTCTATGGTGAAATCGTAGTATTTGACTGTGGTGTTAAGGGCATGGTACAGGATGTAAGACGTGACGAGATAGGTGTTATCCTTTTCGGACGTGATACAGAGATAAAGGAAGGTACAAGAGTTGTCAGAACCGGTAAGATGGCTGGTATCCCTGTAGGCGATGCATTCAAGGGCAGAATAATAAATGCACTTGGCGAGCCTCTTGACGGTGAAGGAGATATTGAGCAGGCAGGCTTCAGACCTATCGAGTGTCCTGCACCAAGCATCGTTGACAGAAAGTCGGTATCCGTACCAATGGAGACTGGTATACTTTCTATTGACTCAATGTTCCCGATCGGACGTGGACAGCGAGAGCTTATCATCGGTGACCGTCAGACAGGTAAGACTTCAATTGCAATGGATACAATCATCAACCAGAAGGGCAAGGATGTTGTATGTATATATGTTGCAATCGGACAGAAAGCATCAACTATTGCAAAGCTTGTTAACACATTAAAGAAAAATGATGCAATGGACTATACGATTATCGTATCTGCCACAGCATCTGATCCTGCACCGCTGCAGTACATAGCACCTTATTCAGGTACGGCACTTGCAGAGTACTTCATGTATCAGGGCAAGGATGTACTTATCGTATATGATGACCTTTCAAAACATGCTGTTGCATATCGTGCGATATCACTTCTTCTTGAAAGATCACCGGGACGTGAGGCATATCCGGGAGATGTATTCTATCTCCACTCAAGACTGCTTGAGCGTTCAAGCCGTCTTACGGCTGAGGCAGGCGGTGGTTCAATAACTGCTCTTCCTATAATAGAGACACAGGCAGGCGATGTATCAGCATACATTCCTACAAATGTTATTTCTATTACAGACGGACAGATATTCCTTGAAAGTGAGCTTTTTTTCGCAGGTCAGCGTCCTGCTGTTAACGTAGGTCTTTCAGTATCACGAGTTGGTGGTGCTGCACAGACTAAGGCGATGAAGAAGGCATCAGGAAGTATCCGTATCGACCTTGCACAGTATCGTGAGATGGAAGTCTTCACACAGTTCTCATCAGACCTTGATGAGAATACCAAGAAGCAGCTTGCACATGGTAAAGCACTTATGGAGCTGTTAAAGCAGCCGCTCGGACATCCTATGAGTATGGCAGACCAGGTAATTACGCTTGTTGCAGCTAATGCACATATCTTCAGTGATATGGATGCATCAGAAGTAAAGCCTTTCCAGAGTGCTATGCTTAAGGAATTCAATCTTAATCATTCAGATATAGTTACGGAGCTTGAGACAAAGAAAACTCTTTCAGATGACCTGAAGGATTCAATTGTCAAGGCTGCCGGAGAGATTAAGGCTGGTTTTAAGCCGGAAGAGGCAGTTGAAGAGAATATCTAGTTGATTCGGAGTGTGTGCTATGGCTAATGCAAAGGAAATTCAAAATAGAATAAGAAGCATTCAGGACACAATGAAGATTACAAGAGCCATGTATATGATGTCTTCAATGAAACTTCGTAAGGCAAAGCAGCAGCTTGAGAATACGGAACCATACTTCTTCGGACTGCAGGATCAGATATCAAGTATTCTGTATCATTTTCCTGATATGGAGCACATATATTTTGATAACCGCAGTTCTGATAATGCGGAGAACTTCAAGAAAAAAGCATATATAGTACTCACCGGCGATAAAGGGATGGCCGGTGCGTACAATCACAATGTTATAAAGGAAGCACAGGCGCTCTGTGATAATTCTGATAACTATATGCTTTTTGTTGTAGGCGAGATTGGAAGACAGTATTTTCTGGGGCAGGGGTATCCTGTAAAGGAAGACTTCCGGTTCACGGCAACCAATCCTTCAATGCACAGGGCGCGTGTTATAACAGAGCTTATAGTAGATATGTATAACCGCGAACAGATTGATGAGGTGTATGTCATCTATACAAAGATGGCTAACAGCATCAAAGAAGAGGTTGATGTCAGACAGCTTCTTCCGCTTAAGACACATCAGTTTATTAAGCAGGAGATGCTTGAAAAACAGAAAGAAAGTTTCAGCAAAGATGGCGATGGTTATGACGATAACGAGGAGCATTATGACTATGACGGTAATTTCCTTATATATCCGTCACCTAAGAAGGTCCTTAAAAAGGTCGTTTATAACTATGTTACAGGATTCATATATGGTGCATTGGTTGAGGCTTCAGCCAGTGAAGAGAATGCCAGAATGATGGCGATGCAGTCCGCCACAGATAATGCCGAGGAGATGCTTAAGGATCTTTCGGTACAGTACAACAGAGTACGTCAGGCTGCAATCACACAGGAGATCACCGAGGTAATCGGTGGTGCCAAGGCTTTAAAGAAGAAAAAGAGAAAGCAAGTGAGGTGAGACTTACAATTATGGAGAATTTAGGTAAGATTGTACAGGTTTCAGGCCCGGTTGTCGATGTAGAATTCGAGGATAGTAATCTCCCATCAATCAAAGAAGCCCTCTATGTAATAAATAACGGACATAAGTGCGTTATGGAAGTCGCACAGCATATAGGTCATAATACAGTACGCTGTATTATGCTTGCTGCCAGCGAGGGACTTAGCAGGGATATGACAGTTGTTGCTACAGGTGACAGTATACAGGTGCCTGTAGGCGAGAAGACACTTGGAAGACTTTTCAATGTGCTCGGTGACACTATTGACGGCGGTGAGAAGCTTGATGATGAAACACACTGGTCAATACACAGAGAGCCGCCTACATTTGAAGACCAGAGCCCAGTTGTAGAGATGCTCGAGACAGGTATCAAGGTTATAGACCTTCTTGCACCTTATGCAAAGGGTGGTAAGATTGGCCTGTTCGGTGGTGCCGGCGTAGGTAAAACAGTACTTATTCAGGAACTTATTCATAATATTGCAACTGAGAGAGGCGGATATTCAATATTCACCGGCGTAGGAGAGCGTTCAAGAGAGGGTAATGACCTTTGGACAGAGATGAAGGAATCGGGAGTACTCGATAAGACAGCCTTAGTGTTCGGTCAGATGAATGAACCACCTGGAGCCCGTATGAGAGTTGCCGAGACAGGACTTACAATGGCTGAGTACTTCAGAGATGTTAAGCATCAGGATGTGCTTCTGTTCATTGATAACATTTTCCGTTTCGTACAGGCCGGTTCAGAAGTTTCGGCACTTCTCGGACGTATGCCTTCAGCCGTAGGTTATCAGCCTACACTGGCTAATGATGTAGGTGAACTTCAGGAAAGAATTGCATCTACAAAGGATGGTTCCGTTACATCAGTACAGGCTGTATATGTGCCTGCCGATGACCTTACGGACCCTGCACCTGCAACTACATTCGCCCATCTGGATGCAACAACCGTTCTTTCGAGAAAGATTGTTGAGCAGGGTATCTATCCTGCAGTTGACCCACTGGAGTCGTCATCAAGAATTCTTGAGGCTGATGTTGTCGGTGAGGAGCACTATAATGTCGCAAGACGTGTTCAGGCTATTCTTCAGAAGTACAAGGAATTACAGGATATCATTGCAATCCTTGGTATGGAAGATTTGTCTGATGAGGATAAGACAACTGTATACAGAGCAAGAAAGATACAGAGATTCCTTTCACAGCCATTCTTCGTAGCCGAGAACTTCACGGGAACACCGGGAAGATTCGTACCTGTCAAAGAAACAGTAGCAGGATTTAAGGCTATCCTTGATGGTGAGATGGATGATTATCCGGAGGGTGCATTCTTTAACGTTGGTAATATAGAAGACGTTAAGAAAAAAGCAGCAGAAATGGCTAAGAATTAAGCGGGGTGTATGAGTATGAGTACATTTTCCTTAAAAATCGTAGCATGTAATAAAGTATTCTATGACGGTGAATGCGAGGTTCTCATATTCCCGGCATACGATGGTGAGATGGCTGTCATGGCTCATCATGAGCAGATGACATCAACAGTTGAAATCGGAGAGATACGTTTTAAACTTCCTGACGGAACATGGCAGGAGGCGGTTGTGTCTGACGGACTTATAACTGTAGATCATAACAGGGTCAACATTATCGTGTATTCAGCAGAGAAGCCTGAGGAGATTGATAAGTTCCGTGCGGAGGCAGCTCTTGAGAGAGCTAAGGAGCAGATGCAGGCAAAGCAGAGCATCATGGAATATCATATATCACAGGCATCACTTTCAAGAGCTATGGCCCGACTTAAGGGTGCCAGGGGCAACTGATCAGGTTATTAGAATCTTATCAGGACAGCGCAGACGGAAGCACTACAGACCGCCTGTGCTGTTTTTTGCTTTATAGGAAAGTTCTCATTACATGGAACAGGTGATTATTGAAAGGGGATGACCGGATGAACAAAGATCCTGGTAATAACGGGAAGAGGCCTGAGCTTACAAACAGAAAAACACTTCTTGTATATGCAGCCCTGATTGTCCTGCTCGTTTTTGCGATAGTAATGAACCGTGAGTTTTTTGTCAAAATGACACATGAACTTAGGGAAATGAGCATCGCAGGAATTATTATGGTATGTGTATGCGGAATACTGTACAGGGTAATTGACGGCGTGGTGTTATGTCAGATGGGACATAAGTATTCGGCAGAATTTACTCTCCCCAAAGCTGTTATTACGGCCCTGTGTGGCTCGTTCTTCAGGGTAAGTACTCTTGGAAGCGGAATGGCTGTATCAAAGATATACTACATGAAGCGTGACGGAATTGAGATTGGTAATGGAATGGGAATCTGTTTTTTACAGACGATATTCTTTAAACTTTCAATCCTTGTTATGGGAGTTGTGGCAATTGTGTGCAGTACAGTTTCAAGAGCGGCATTTGCAAATTCAAAAATTTTTGTTATTATAGATATTGCAGCTAACGTCCTGCTTGTCGCAGCGATGGTTACAATTGCAGTCAATAAGCGGCTGACAGAATTCCTTTTCAGACTGGGGAAGAAGATATGCGCAAGGTTCCCTAAGATGATGGCATTCCTTGAAAGGGCCGGCTATGAGGTTGACCTGCTTCAGAATGAGTCAGCTGTCACAATGAAAGATAAGAAGCTGTGCATTATCCTGCTTGCGGAATCTGTACTTATGCAGGCTCTATGGTATATTACTCCGTGTATTGCAGTTATTGGGGATGGAGTAGCATTGACGGATGTATTTGCAATGATAGCAATTGCCAACATGCTTGCGGGAGTTATTCCGATGCCGTCGGGCTTTGGCTCGGTCGATGTATTTTTTGTATTAATGTATGTTCAGGCAGGTACGTCTGTTACGGCTGCACTTGCAATGGTTGTGTACCGGTTTGCGACAACGTTTGTGCCATTCTTTGCAGGAGCACCTGCAGTATTTGCATATATCAGAAGAGAACGGCATTAAGCAGCTTCAAAAGGGAGAATTACAAGGGAGGAAATGTATGCCGACATTCACTAAAAAAGCAATAGAAATTGCGCTTTTTAAATTGCTGAATGAAAAGCCACTTTCTAAAATAACAGTAAAGGATATAGTGGAGGAGTGCGGGATTAACCGTAATTCGTTTTATTATCATTTTCAGGATATTCCGGCTTTGATAGAAGAGAGCATTATTGAGGAAACAAACAGTATTCTTGAAGATATAAGTGGAATCACCACAATGAGGGAAAGCGTCGAGAAGATAATCCGGAGACTGTATCAGAATAAGACAGCGCTTTATCATATATGGGGATCGTCTAATCACGAACAGCTTGAGATTCATCTTATGAGAATATGTGATAATTTTGCACAAAAATATGTAAATGGCTCTGAAACATATAAAAATGAGAGTGAAGAGCACAAACAGATTATGCAGGACCTGCTGCAGTGTGAGTGCTTCGGACAGCTTGTCAAATGGTTCAACAGCGGTATGACTATCGATCTTATGGAACATGTTGATAAGGTGATACAGATGGCAGATAAAGGGCTATTTAGATTTGATAAATAAGTTTGTATGTGGTAAAATAATCCCAGCATGCGCAGATGCGTTATGCCGGGATTTTTCTAAATAATATTAGTTGGAGATAAATATGTCGAATAAAAAAAACAGCAGAAAGAGCAGTACAAATAGCAGCACAATGAGATTAAGACCTGTATGGGTGGTGGTTCTCTGCATACTTGCAGTGCTTCTTGTTATACTGCTTTTCAGAGCGTGTTCAAAGACTGATGATGATACATCATCTAATGCAAGCATAAGCGTAATCGATATGAATGCTGGTGTGCAGACTATAGAAGAGACGAGGGCAGTAGAACAGACATCTGTTAAGATTGATATTCCCAGCTGCAAGGTGGTTGTCGGGGAAAAGATATATGTTACGGCAACGGTAACACCTGCTAATACAGACAGATCACTTCAGTGGAAAAGCAGCGATGACAAGGTGTTCAGGGTAAGCCAGGATGGTATTGTGGAGATTACGGGAACAGGTACGGCAGCTCTTACTGCCACAGTTGGCAATGTGTCTGATGCAATAGTTATTGAAGGCATAGAGAAGAATGATTCAAAGTCACAGATGAATCTGCCATCATATAACGAAGTAAGTTCATCGGATAATACAGATGCAGACAGCAATGCAGATAATGACGGACAGCCACAGCAAGAGACGCAGGCAGCGGCTGCCCGGCCTAAGACGACGCAGGCGGCAATGCCTTCGGTAAAGGTTGTGAGCAGAGGCTTAAGGAGTTATCAGCTTGCTGATGTACTTGGAGGATTAGGATTCCATTCCACAGGAGATAATGTATTTGTATATGGTGAGGGAGATGACTATTCAGGTGAGATTATAGTGCAGCCTGATGTATCAATCATATATATCAAGAAGAATTCGGCAGATTATGAGTCGGCAGTACAGTCAGTGCTGCAGAATCTTCTCCCTGATGAATATACACAGGCATGGAGCAATTACACATCTGCGGCGACAGACAGAACCTTTACACTTGAAGGCAGAACGGTACGAATAGTAACGGCAGGCAATGGCGGCCACTCCCAAATAGTTGTATACAATTAATGAGTGATTTGTTATAATATTGTCATATTTGACGGAGCAGCTGCATTTATTATAAGGTGCGCCATATGCACCGGATTGGATGAGTCAATTATGTTGAATGAAAGTAAGGTCAGGATGATGACCAAGATGGCTATATACGAGAAGAATGAGGGACGCAGGGAATTAAAGACTGCCAGGTATTTTAAGACTGATTATGTTTCACTTGGAGTTCTTAATACGATTATTGCGGCGACGGCAGCATATGTTCTCATTATACTTATGATAGCATTATCTAACATGCAATGGCTGACAAACAATGTCAATAATATTGATTATGCGTCTGTTGGAAGCAGATTTGCTGCATATTATATTGTCTATCTGCTGTTTTTCTCAGTGGTGAGCGCCTTTGTATATGCGCGCAGATATGACAGGTCGCGCAGGGACATAAAGAAGTTTTTTGCAAGACTGAATAAGCTTGAACATTTTTATGATAAGAACAGAAAGAATAATACAGAGCGCTGATACGCCCGGTAGAAGATTGAAGATTCGGAGGATTCAATGGCTGTTTTACTTGAATTAAAAGAGAAGATTAAGAGGATTTATGGAAGATATAATATGTATATAGTGCCGGCTGCCAAGTTTCTGATTACGCTTGTTGCCATGCTGATGCTTGACAGTTCGATAGGCTATGTATCTGTACTCAAGAGTCCGCTCATAGCAATACTTATAGCAATAATATGTGCTTTCATGCCTGCAGGCTTTATGGTAGTATGCCTTTCTATGGTTCTTGTAGTGCACCTGTATTCAATATCCGCTGAATTTGCACTCGTTACGCTGTGTCTGATACTTATTATGTATCTTTTGTATTTCAGGCTTGCATCAAAGACAGGATATCTCATTGTCATAACAGCCATGCTGTGCTGCATTAAGCTTCCGTATCTTGCGCCTATAGCTCTCGGGCTTACGATAGGACTTCCGGCAGCTGTTCCTGTAGGATTCGGAACAATTATATATTACATAGTTAAGACCGCAAGTGACTATGAAGCAGCCATAACAGGACAGTCAGCATCGAATACGGTTCAGAAGTTTACATTTATTGTAGATGGATTCCTCAATAACAAAGATATGATTCTTCTTCTTTTTGTGATGGTAATAACTGTAATTGTTGTAAGCATCATCCGCAGAATGGCGATAGACAATGCATGGAATGTTGCAATTGTTGCGGGAGCGCTTCTTGAATTCGTATTTGTGATAATCGGCAAGCTTGCACTTTCGGCGAGTCTTAATATTATAGTGGCAATAATCGGAATACTGCTTTCGGTAGTGATAGCTTACATATGTGAGGTTGTATTTTTTAATCTTGATTATAAGAGGACTGAATTTGTCCAGTATGAAGATGACGAATATTATTATTATGTCAAGGCAGTACCTAAGGTGAACCTCGTAAATGAAGACCTCAGAGTTAAGAGAATTAATGCGCAGAAAGCTCACAATACAGATGATATTAACAGCAGAAGGTCATCAAGACAGACAACCAGACCGTCTAAGAGAGATTTTGAAGACGACGATGACAGTACACAGATCTAATGAACAATAAGCAGGCTGACAGTCAGTCTGGGCATTTGATATGGAGGACACAGTGACAGCAATTAATTCTTTATTACAACAGTATTCGCTGTATATACCTCAGATTACATGGACTGATGTAATCGAGATAATTATAATTGCATATGTATTATATAATGTCCTCATATGGATTAAGGATACGAGAGCATGGGCACTTCTTAAGGGTATTATAATTGTAGTGGCGCTTGTGATGATTGCCGTGCTTCTTAATCTGAGAACCATCCTGTGGATTGCCGGCAAGGCAATAAGCGTAGGTATTATCGCAATTGTAATTATATTCCAGCCCGAATTGCGACGTGCGCTTGAACAGCTTGGACGTAAGAGAGTCTTTACGGGATTGTTTGGATTTGACTTTGGCAGGCCGCAGCAGGACAGGTTTTCCAGCAGAACAGTGGAAGAGATTATAAATGCCACTTATGAGCTTGCCAAGGATAAGACAGGTGCACTGATAGTAATAGAGCAGGATATGCTGCTAAGTGAGTATGAACAGTCCGGAATAGAACTTGATGCAGTTGTCTCAAGCCAGCTGCTCATTAATATATTTGAGCATAACACTCCGCTTCATGATGGAGCTGTTATTGTAAGAGGTGACAGGATTGTGTCTGCAACATGTTACCTTACACTTTCGGACAGTAATGCCATAAGCAAGGAGCTTGGCACAAGACACCGTGCAGCAGTAGGAGGCAGTGAGAATTTTGACTGCTTTATAATAGTTGTATCTGAAGAGACGGGCTATGTGTCAGTTGCAGTCGGCGGTGAACTTATCCGTAATATAGAAGGTGAGGAACTCAGGAGTAAGCTTGAATATATAAGACATAAGACGATGGATGTTAAGTCTTTCAGATTATGGAAAGGAAGGTTGAAGAGTGAAGGAAAAATTGTTGAATAACCTTAGCCTTAAGATTCTTTCCGCAGTCTGTGCAATTATTATATGGATTATAATAGTCAATGTATATGATCCGTCAACAAGCGTTACCGTCAGCGGTGTTGAGGTGCAGCTTGTTAATACGGAATCTCTTACCGAGAAGGAATACGCATATGATGTTGTTGACGGAAGTAAGATTTCGGTATATATAAGCGGACCGAGAAGTATCGTAACAGATATCAAGGCCAAGGATATTGTGGCAACAGCTGACCTCAGTAACGTTACGGTATTTTCAGATTATGTGGATATTGATGTTAAGGTTGTAAAAGACGGAGTATCAGCATCAAGTATAGAGATAGCACCCAAGACAACAGCTATAAGGCTTAAGATTGAGAACAGGGTAACGAAGACATTCAATATTGATACAGAGCTTGTAGGAACACCGGCAGACGGGTATGTTATAGGCGGTCAGCAGATAAGCCCGTCATCAGTTAAGGTTACCGGGACATCATCAGTAGTTGACAGTATATCATCAGTTAAGGTTTTATATGATGTAAGCGGTGCAACTATGAATATAAGTGATGCTGCCCCAATTAAGATATATGATTCGCAGGGAACTGAGATTGTCGATGACCGTATTGAACTGTCGAAGACAGCAGTCGATATTAAGGTTAATGTGCTTATGACAAAGACTGTGCCGGTTACTTATAAGACTAAGGGGACGCCGGCAGATGGTTACGGGGTTTCGGGTATTGACCAGGCCGTTACGGAGGCAGTGATTGCCGGAACAGAGGATGCATTGAGGGATGTCAATTCAATAGATGTGCCTGACAGTGCAATAGACGTGAGCGGTCTGAATGCGGATAAGATATTCCACGTAAGACTTTCATCATATCTTCCGGGGAATATTACAGTAATGTCTGAAGGAGTTGTTAATGTTACTGTCAGAATATATCCGGTATCCGAGAGAGAGATATCGGTTCCGGTGACAGGAATAGTATTGAGCAACCTGCCACAGGGATACAATATATCATTTGGTGATGTCACGGCAGTGAATATCACTGTAACAGGAGAGCAGTCGGTTCTGACGGCTCTTACCGTGACGGGAATAATACCTACTATTGATCTGTCAGGTATTAAGGAAGGTGACAATACACTCCGGTTAAAGGTCACACTTCCTGCAAACTGCACATTGAAACAGAATTATACTGTCAATGTGACTGCAGAGAGCGTAAACGGCTGATAACGGCCGGTTATATATGCTAATATATTTCTAATATATTCATCAAAATGTTAGTATCCGTACCAAAAGACATACATTTATAAAGCATATTACGGATACGGAATGGAGGCAGATATGGGGTATATGGAGACTTACAGGGAATGGTGTGATAATCAGTATTTCAGCGATGAAGCAAGAGCTGAGCTTGCATCAATAGCAGGTAATGAGGCTGAGATAGAAGACAGATTCTATAAGAATCTTGAGTTCGGTACAGGCGGATTAAGAGGTGTAATCGGCATTGGAACTAACCGCATGAACATCTATACAGTACGTAAGGCGACACAGGGACTTGCTAATTTTATCATCAGGGAGAATGCGGCAGACAGAGGAGTTGCCATTGCATATGACTCAAGAAGAATGTCACCTGAGTTTGCTGATGAGGCTGCATTGTGCCTTAACGCTAACGGAATTAAGGCATACATATTCCCTACATTAAGACCTACACCGGAACTTTCATTTGCAGTAAGAGACCTTCACTGCATCGCCGGTATTGTAGTAACAGCAAGTCATAATCCACCTGAATATAACGGCTATAAGGTATATTGGGAAGATGGTGCACAGATTACTGCACCTAAGGATACACAGATAATTACGGAAGTTAACAATGTTACAGACTTTAACAGCGTCAAGACAATGGATAAGGACGAAGCTAAGATTGCCGGACTCTACAATGTTATCGGTTACGACCTTGATGACCGTTATATTGCAGCTCTTAAGAAGATGAGCATAAATGGAGACCTTATTAAGAAAGTGGCTGATGATTTCACTATTGTGTATACACCGCTTCATGGCACAGGTAATATTCCTGCAAGACGTGTACTTAAGGAACTCGGATTTAAGAATGTGTACGTAGTTCCTGAACAGGAAAAGCCGGATCCTGATTTTACAACACTTGAGTATCCTAATCCTGAGGATCCTAAGGCATTCACACTTGCGCTTAAGCTTGCTAAGGAAAAGAATGCAGATATCATTCTTGCTACGGACCCTGATGCAGACAGACTTGGAGTATATGCCAAGGATTCAAAGACAGGAGAGTATGTATCATTTACAGGTAATATGTCAGGAATGCTTATTGCTGAATATCTCCTTTCACAGAGAAGAGAGAATGGCACACTCCATAAGAATGGTGCCTTTGTTAAGACAATCGTGTCAACTAATATGGCAGATGCAATCGCTGCAGAATACAATGTAAAGCTTATCGAGGTTCTTACAGGTTTTAAGTTTATCGGTGAGCAGATTAAGCTTTTCGAGCAGAATGGTACATATGAGTATGAGTTTGGATTCGAGGAAAGCTACGGATGCCTTGTAGGAACACATGCAAGGGACAAGGATGCAATTGTTGCGGTTATGGCATTATGTGAAGCAGCAGCATATTATAAGACAAAGGGACTTACACTGTGGGATCAGATGATTAACATCTACGAGAAGTACGGCTACTACAAGGAAGGTCTTAAGTCTATAACACTTAAGGGAGTTGAGGGTGTCGCAAAGATTCAGGAGATGCTTAATAATCTTCGTGCCAACAAGCCTTCTAAGATTGGTTCATGGGATGTACTTGCAATCCGTGATTACAAGGAAGACACAATCCATAACCTTAAGACAGGTGAGGTAACCAAGACAGGACTTCCTAACTCTAATGTACTTTACTATGATTTATCAGATAACGCATGGTGCTGTGCAAGACCATCAGGAACGGAACCTAAGATTAAGTTCTACATGGGAGTTAAGGGAACAAGCCTTGAGGACGCACAGGCTAAGCTGGATGAGCTTACACAGGCTGTTATGGATCTTGTCCAGGGCTAATTGTGAACATTAATTTACAGTAAGAACACATGGAAAACACATTTCATTGATAGACTTCAATCTATAAATGAAATGTGTTTTTTGATGAAAGGAGATAATCGGTCATGTATGATGATAATCAAATGAATAATAATGTACCAAGGTTTGATTCGCAGACAGGCGAGCCATTATTTACAGGAGATGTTCAGAATGCACAAGATACGCAGTCTGATACATCAGATACCAATACAGATAGCGCACAGCAGCCATCATATACCTATTACGACGTCAATCCGGTACAGCAGCCACAAAAATCGGCAAGAGAATTGAAGCGTGAACAGAAGGCAATGAAGAAAGCTGCAAAGCACGAACAGAAAAAGCATAACGGCGGCGCAGGATATTTTGCCAAGCTTGTTATATCAGCGGTTATATTCGGCCTTATAGCCGGAGGTGTAATGTTCGGAGTCAACAAAGCGGGTGAGAAGCTCGACGGCAGCACAAGTTCGGCTTCTGATATCCAGATTCCGATGGTGTCTAATCAGGGCAACGGCACAGATGCATCTGTGAATGCAGGAACGTCATCAGTTGTGCAGACTGAAGATTCAACAATATCGGCTCCTATGGATGTAAAGGGCATAGTTAAGACAAGTATGCCGTCAATTGTAGCAATCAACGGTGAAGTTACGGTATCATCAGGATATTCATATCCGTTCTCCGGCACACAGAAGTCTAAGACAAGCGGTACCGGAATTATAGTTGGCAAGAATGATACTGAACTTCTTATAGTAACGAATGCGCATGTTGTTGACGGAGTAAGCAATCTTACATGTACATTCACGGATAATGAGCAGGTAAGTGCTACGGTTAAGGGCAGTAAGAGTAATAAGGATATTGCTGTTGTAGCAGTTTCACTTTCATCACTTAAGGAATCAACAGCAAAGAGCATTGCTATCGCAGAGCTTGGAGATTCTGATTCCATAGAACTTGGTGATCAGGTAGTTGCAATAGGTAATGCACTTGGCGAAGGCCAGTCGGTAACAGTCGGCTATGTCAGCGCACTGAACCGTTCGATTGTTGTTGATAATACTGAATATACTAACCTTATAATGACAGATGCAGCAATTAACCCTGGTAACAGTGGAGGCGCATTGCTTAATGCATCTGGCAGGGTAATAGGTATTAACTCAGCCAAGTATTCTTCAGAGGAAGTAGAGGGGATGGGATATGCAATCCCTATTTCATCAATTAAAGATGTCCTTGATACACTGATGAATAAGCAGACAAGACAGAAGGTATCAGGTGATAAGGCTTCATTCTTAGGAATATCAGGTGTTGATGTGACATACTCGATATCTAAGGCTTACGGCTACCCACAGGGTATCCTCCTTCAGAATGTACAGCAGGATTCCCCGGCAGATAAGGCAGGACTTGTTAAGAACGATATCATAACAGGATTTGACGGAGATTCGATATCATCATTCTCAGACCTTAAGGAGAAGGTGCAGTATTATGCTTCAGGTGAGAAGGTAACAATCGATTACTATCACATGGAGAATGGCGAGTACAAGCTTAAGAGTGCTGAGGTTACACTTGGACATAACAGTAACTGACAATGATATGAGGGGGCGCTTATGAAAGACGAAAAGATATATTCAATACCTGTTACAGAGGCATTTGAAAAGGATTGCGAATGTCCGGTGTGTGCAATGTATAACAGACTTGAGCAGGATGCTGTGGATTATGCAATGGGACCAAGCTATATGGAGGCAGACATACGTGAAGTTACAGACAGAACGGGATTCTGCCGGAAGCATATAAGGATGGTTGCAGCAAAGGGTAATACATTAGGAATGGCACTTGTGCTTAAGACACATTTTGATAAAGTTATAGATGATGTGAGCAGACTTCAGTCTGAAGGCACAACACCCAAAAAGTCATTATTCCGTAAGGCGGATACAGATAAAGATGCGGTGCCGGAGTATATTGAAACACTTGAGAATTCATGCTTTGTATGTGACAGGGTGGATAAGACATTTGCAAGATATATAGATACAATATTCTATCTGTGGAAGAACAATTCTGAGTTCAGAGACATGTTTGGCAATACCAAGGGATTCTGTACATCGCATTATGCAGAATTGAGGAAGATGGCGCCACAGTCACTTGGCAAAGAAGCACCGGAGTTCATTAAGGAGCTTGACAGGCTTTATATGGATAATATGAAGCGGGTAAGGGATGACCTTGAATGGCTGATAAAGAAATTTGATTACAGATATGCCAATGAGCCTGCAGGGAATTCCAAAGACGCCATACCAAGGGCGATAGTTAAGATTAATTCAACAGATATAGATAATCAGAGTCTATAGTGTTAATGAATTATAAGATAATATCAGCTAAATAATAAAGCAGTAACAGACATGGGATATACTCATATATTATGTATCTCATGTGTGGTTACTGCTTTTTGTATATATTAATATGCTGCAATAAGCTGCAGACCGACGGTTAATCTTAATTGCTGCCGTTATTAACGTACATGCAGAATATAGAGCATTACCGTACATATTACAAGGCACAGTATAGTTGCCGGGAGAGCATATCTGCAATACTGTCCCCATGTGATGTGGTGGCCGTTTCTTGAAGCTATTGATGTTCCTACTACATTGGCTGATGCTCCTATAGGAGTTGCGTTGCCACCGATATCGGTACCGAGTGCGAGAGTCCAGGCGAGTGTCTCAACAGGTATTCCCTGTGTTATGGCAAGAGCCTTTATTACGGGAACCATGGTTGCTGCAAATGGGATGTTATCTATGATTGCACTTGCCAATGCAGAGAACCATAATATTACACATACCATAACCATGACATGTCCCCCGCTTGCTCGGCTGATAAGGTCAGCAAGCAGGTCAAGGATATGTGTCTGCTCAAGACCGCCTACAACAACGAAAAGCCCGACGAAAAAATATATAGTCTTCCAGTCTATGCCGCGCAGAAGTCCGCCTTTGACATCAACAGATGTGACAAGCGTAAGTACTGCGGCGATTATACCGATTGATGCTACAGTTATGCCTGTCTGTGCATGTGTGACGAGCAGGAATACAACCATCAGGAAAATCATTGTGCTGATCATGAATCCCAGCCTGTTGCTTATGGCTGAAGAAGGATCAGGCATGGCAGAAGAATCGGCCATATGTGGGCCTTCTTTCAGCTTCTTTGCAAAACAGAGATAAAAATATATAATCATGGCAATAAGTGCAATAAGGATGATTATGCCGGTATTAGTAAGGAAATCCATGAATGTAAGTCCGAGAGATGTTCCGATTATAATATTGGGCGGGTCACCGCTCATCGTTGCAGCTCCACCGAGATTGGCACAGAAAATCTCAGGAAGAATCATATATACAGGATTAAACTTAAGAAGGCCGGATAATTCTATAGTTATTGCAGTCAGAAAAAGTACAACCGTTATACTGTCAATAAACATTGATAATACCGCTGATAATACCATAAATGTTATAAAGATGGGAACTATCCGGTATCTGACTGCTTTGGCAAGCCACAGACACAGCCATCTGAAAAATCCTACCTTTCCCATTCCTTCGACAAGAACCATCATTCCAAAGAAAAACAGGATTGTTGACCAGTTAATTCCGGAAGAAGCAGATTCTGAGATGCCCGGAGCATACCAGAATTCAGATGTGGTAAAGCACCGGAGATTAAGTGTATCCCAGATTGCGGATGTGCTGCGCATACATATGCCGAATACGACGATAATCATGGCAGCAGCACCTATGAGAGCCGGAATGTACCGTTCAACTTTGCCGCTGATAATGCAGGCAAACATAGTGATGAAGATAATTACTGCAAAAATCTGACTTACCATTATTTATTACTCCTTTTTTAAAAATAGAAACACAAATTTTATTATAAACTAATTCCTGCCAACTTCAAGTTACAAGTTGCAATCCTGGCGGAAATTGGTAAAATATACATTATGGCACGCACAGGATTTGCGCTGTGCACAAACTTGATATGTGCATAAAACAGTGCAGAACAGGAGGATAGTGTGAAAAACAGATTAATATCTGTTTTTCACACAGCTATTTGTGCCGCAGGCGCCACAAATAGCATTTATCGCAGAGCCAAATCTGACATTTGGCCCGCGATTCCTCCGGCACTTTGTGCCTGCGGAATGGAGGATATTATGGCTTCAAAGGTATATTTTTCATCACAGATTTCAAAGGAACGTATGGTAGATATGTATAAGGCGCTTGGTGTCAGTCTTGCGGGAAGTGTAGCTGTTAAGCTTCATTCCGGTGAGGAGGGTAACCAGAATTATCTCAGACCGGAATTTATGAAAGATATAATAGAATATGTCAATGGAACTGTCGTTGAGTGCAATACCGCTTATGAGGGAGCACGTAACACAACCGAAAAGCATAAAAAGCTTATGAGCAGCCACGGCTGGAGTAAGTACTTTGATGTGGATATTATGGATGCAGACGGACAGATGGAGCTTCCCGTGCCTGAGGGAAAGCAGATTAAGGTCAACTATGTAGGCAGGAATCTTGCAGATTATGATTCGGTACTTGTTCTTTCACATTTTAAGGGACATCCTATGGGAGGCTTCGGAGGAGCACTTAAGAACATTTCAATCGGAATAGCTTCTTCATATGGCAAAGCATACATTCACGGAGCAGGAGAACCTGATAAGATGTGGACAGCTGATCATGACGCATTCCTGGAATCAATGGCTGATGCTGCAAAGTCGGTTATTGATTACGAGAAGGGCAATATGGCATTTATTAATGTTATGTGCAACATGAGTGTGGATTGTGACTGCTGTGCGGTTGCAGAGGATCCATGCATGCAGGATATAGGAATACTTGCAAGCCTTGATCCTGTTGCGCTTGACCAGGCATGTATTGATCTTGTGTATGCATCTGAGGATCCGGGAAGAGATCATCTTACAGAGAGAATAGAATCAAGAAACGGTGTTCATACAATTGAGGCAGCAGCGGCAATTGGCGCAGGCTCAAGGGAGTATGAGCTTATCAACATTGATTAGGTGGTAACAGATGGATAAGATTAAAGAATGTGTTAACTGCGGTGCTGCAATAAGTGCTGAAGATGCAGAATGTCCATACTGCCATTATATGCAGTATGATGCGGCAGAAGCCCGGTACATGGATACTCTTGAGTCAATGAATGACAGTATGGGCAGCCTTGACAGAAATACGCGTAAAATTGCCAGAAAGGACATTGTAAAGAGTGTTCTTATTACTCTGGCAGCTGCAGCAGTATTTGCAGGGATAGGCTCACTGTCAGGAATAGTACATGAAAAAACAGATTCATATTATTACGGAGAGAAGAGCAGGATTGTCAAAGGGCTTGACTGGTATGATGCCAATGCAGATGCTCTGGACAAGGCATATGAGGATAAGGATTTTGCAGGCATTTACAAGATAATCAATGCTGACAGCAAAGGTCCGTATTATAGTATTCTGCATAACTGGGAGCATTACGATATATATCAGATATATACAGGTTCATATGACAGATTTGAGCAGTATATGACTGATGAGGACAGAGACGGGCAGTATGTATTCGAGACACTATACCGTAATGCAATCAGTACGCTTGAACTTGAATATAAAAAAGATTCAGCTGCATCAAAGCTGTATGCCAGGTGCAGTGATGATGAAAAGAAAATTGTTGACGGATGGCTTGCCAACGTAAAGAAATTTCTTAAAGATGATGCGGGACTTACGGAAGAACAGTGCAGGGCTGACTATAATGATCTGTACAGCAGCGGATATATGGATTACTCAAAATCATCAGAATATGCACAGAAGTACTACAATGCTAAGGGAGGAACACAATGAAATGTAAGAATTGCGGAGCACCGCTGAATCTTAATGTGAAGTTCTGCCCTAACTGTGGTACGCCTAACGAAGAGGCGGCGAAGCATATTAAGGATATGGAGAATTACGGCAGAAAGTTTAACCAGACACGTAACCGTGTTGTAGGTAACAGTAAGTGGTTTGTTGAGTATATAGCACCTCTGACATCCATGGTGGCTGCAGTTGTTATTTTTGCCGTAAGCTGGGTTGCATCAGCCGACGGCTTTGGATATACGCTTGCTGACGCTGTCAACAGTTCTTATAACAGGAGACATAAGACGCAGATACAGAGCACAATGAATGAATACATAGACAGCGGTAAGTATGAGGAAGCGTATTTTGCCAATAACAGGAGAGAATGGCAGCCTGACTTTGATGATGAGAGAGGCTGGGACAGCTTTTATTCGGTTATGTATGACTATAACCGCCTGCGCAGATGTATCACGGCGGATTTTGATCCGGCACAGGATAATGAATACTTGGCGCAGAATGTATATTCAGGAGCCGCAGAGGCAGTTTATAATATTTTCGATGAGTATGAACGCCTTGACAGGTCTTCATACCGTGTTCCGTCACAAAAATGCAGGGAAGCCGTGGAAAATATCATATCAGATACGAAGCTTTTTCTAAAAGCGTACTGTAATCTTACGGATGATGATATTATAAATCTGCCGTCTTTGGACAGAAATGGTGTATTAACGCTTATTACAGGGAGAATGAATGATGCGCAAAAATAAGGCAGTTAAGATATTAAGGAATACAAAAAAGACAGCGCTGCTCATATATGCGGCTGCATTCATACTTCTTATTGTGGCAGGAGTAAGGGTATCGGGAATTACAAAAGAGGCTGTAAGAGGTAATGACAGACATAAGCCGTATGAATTCTATGAGCTGTACAATGATTTTTCAAATCATGACTATGCACGGCTTCAGGAAAAAGTGCATACCAATATTGCATTAGGTGCCAATCCCGGCAGTGACGAGAAGCAGCTGTATGATTTTGCGTTGAGTTATGAGGCGGCAGTTAACTATTATATGTACACAAAAAACGGAATGAATGACAAGGCACAGGCTTGCAGGACAGACTTTTCGGAGCATGAAGGAGCAATAACGCGTAAGCTGCTGCTTGATGCACTTGAGGATGTTAAGAGTACTTACGGAATATCTTAATAAAATAAATATTTTAAAATTGACATTTTGTGGTATAATAGAACGCGTGCAGTATGAATGAAATTGGAGATAATACATAATGAAGAACAAGATTATTACATTTGGCGAGATAATGCTCCGCCTTACACCTGAGAACAATGACAGATTTGTACAGTGTCATTCATTTGAAGCAGTATACGGAGGTGGAGAGGCTAACACAGCCGTATCACTTTCTAACTTTGGAGTTGACTGTGCGTATGTAACCAAGCTCCCTGAGAACGGAATAGGTCAGAGTGCTGTTAATTCACTTCGTCAGTATGGCGTTGATATTAGTAACATTGTACGTGGAGGAGAACAGATTGGTATCTACTTCCTTGAGAAGAAGACGAGCCAGCGTCCTTCTAACGTAGTATATAACAGAAGCGGTTCAGCCATTGCACTTGCAACTGATGCTGATTTTGACTGGGATAAGATATTTGAAGGAGTTACATGGTTCCATTTTTCAGGAATTACTCCTGCAATCAGCGATAATCTTGCCGGAATATGTCTTAAAGCATGTAAGATTGCCAAGGAAAAGAACATTACAGTAAGCTGTGACCTTAACTACAGAAGTAAGTTGTGGAGCGGTGAGAAGGCTAATGAGGTAATGTCTGAGATCTGTAAGTATGTTGATATCTGTATCGCCAATGAGGATGATGCAGTAGGAATATTCCAGATTAATCCGGGTCCTGAGGTTGCCAACCGCAACGAGTACATAGCAGAAGAACTTATGAAGAGATTCCCGTTCAAGATGGTAGCTTCGGTATGGCGTACAGAGAAGTCAATAACAACATTTGAGCTTCAGGCAATGGTATATACAGATGGCAGGGCATATTACAGCAAGCCATATTATATGGATATCCTTGACTATATCGGTGCCGGAGACGCATATTGTGCAGGTCTTATCTATGCATATATACAGAACTATGAGCCACAGAAGATGGTAGAGTTTGCTAACGCTGCAAGCTGTCTGAAGCACACAGTAAGCGGTGACTTCAACCTTGTAACGGCAGATGAAGTATACAGACTTGCTTTCTCAGAGAGCGGCAACGAGGTGCAGAGATAATCAGTATAGTGCTGATTAAGAGATATTAATAATTAAAATCCCACAGGCCCAATGATTGTAATGATTATGCGTAAGTGCTTAATCAAAGCAATCAGAGTCTGTGGGATTATTAGTCTGTAGTATGGAGCCAATGGATTCCCCGGATGTTATCTGCGCCGCTTACCTATGTGGACTTCGGGAATGGCAACTCCTTCATAACTGACTTCATGCTCTTTGGATTCATCACAGTCCATAAAAACATCATCAGTGACAGCTGCATCATCTGAAGCGCCATCCGGTGTAATGCTGCTATCTGCCGTCTCATCCTGTCCGGTGTGGACTTCCGGAATTGCCAGATTATCATATGTAAGATTAAAGTCTTTCTTTTCACGTCTTTTTTTACCGAACATAAATCATTCCCCCAAATCTGTAATTATTAATTATAGAATATTAATGAAAAATGTTATAGCAAGGCTGTTAAGGAAATCTGCGAAAAGGCTTCCGACAAGGGGTATCAGAAGATAAGCCTTGACAGAAGGGACATATTTGTCACAGAGTGCCTGCATATTAGCCATGGCGTTAGGGGTTGCTCCCATACCGAAGCCACATGTCCCCGCAACGAGCACTGCTGCATCGTAATCCCTGCCCATAATATAGAATTCAATAAAATATGTAAACAGACATATAAGAATTACCTGGGCACCAAGGAGAATCACAAGTGGCAGGGCAAGTGAAGCCAGCTGCCACAGCTTAAGCGTAATCATAGCCATTCCAAGGAAAAGTGAGAGAGATATACCACCTATGTCATTAATCTCACCCATGTGAATAGATACCTTGCCGGTATATTCTGCAATATTGCGTATAAGTGCAGCTGCAAGCATCGCACCTATATATATCGGAAATGTAAGTCCTGTCTTGGTAAGCATCCATGAGAATATTGTTCCAAGTCCGATGGCGAGGATAAGCTGGAATACTGCTGAAGCAAACATATTCGGATGTCTTGCGTGCTTTTTCTCATCCTCGACCAGAAGACTGTCATCCTCAGAAATTGCAGTCTCAAGAAGATTCTTCTTCTCAATAAGGCGTTTGCCGAGAGGACCGCCTACAAGGCTTCCGGATATAAGTCCGAAGGTCGCTGCGGCTGTACATATTGTAGCCGCACCCTGTACATTGAAATCTTCAAGGACAGGACCGAAGGCTCCGGCAGTTCCGTGACCGCCGACCATGGGAATCGAACCTGTGCACATTCCTATAAGAGGGTTAAGCCCGAGAAGCTTGGACAGTCCTATTGCCAGCAGATTCTGCGAGATAATTAATGCCATAACAAGGGCAAGGAATATTGCGAGCGACTTACCACCCTTCTTAAGCACCTTAAGATTTGCCTGAAAGCCTACAGATGTAAAGAAGAATACCATACAGACTTCCTTGAGTACATCATCAAAAGAAAATTCAGCTATTCCCGTGCTGTAGCATATGCATGTGAATATTGCAAACAGAAGACCGCCTACAACGGGTGCCGGAATACAGAATTTTTCGAGAAAATGTATCCTGCGTCTTAAAAAGCTTCCAAGCATGAGAACCAGTACAGCGAGTGCGAGCGTCTGGTACATATCTAAACGTATTTCCATATTTTATAAACCTTACTTCCTAATTACTATTTTAATTCTGTATAAATGCTTTATCATTCTGTTGCAACAGTTATTCCCTGCTGTGCATAATATTCGGCGGCACCGGGATGAAATGGTATCGCAATGCCATCTGTTGCCGAATTCAGGCTGATGTGAAGATCAAGAGGTGTCGCATACTGCAGCTCATGAATATTATCAAACAGCATAGAAGTAAGTTCCCTGACTGTCTCATTGGACAGGCTGTCAGAAGCAAGCAGTACAGACTGGACACCGACGGTATTGATATCTTCTGTCTGCCCCTGGTATGTTCCGGCAGGAATAGTGACTTTGGTGTAACACGGATATGCAGATATCAGCTTTGCCACACACTTGTCATCAAGACTGATTATCCTGATATCATATTCCTTGGTCAGCTCACCTATCATAGTTGTTGCAAGACCGGCAGTACAGAAGAATGCATCGATTTTCCCTTCGGCAAGCTGCTTAGCCTCGTCAGTATAGTCAAGATTAACAGTATTAACAAGACCGAATGAAAGACCGTTGGATTCAAGAATCTGTTTTGCATTAAGCTCAGTTCCCGATTCGGTTGCGCCGATGCTTACATTCTTGCCTATGAGGTCATCAACGGAATATATATCGCTGTCTCTGCCGACGATAATCTGGCATGCCTCCGTATACAGAGCTGCAACGGCGCCATAGCCTTTGTACCTTGTTCCGTCGAATGAACCGGATCCGTTATAGGCGTCCTGAATAAGATCTGCCTGAGCAATTCCAAGCTCAATGTACTTTCCTGAGAGAAGCCGGATATTAGCTGCGGAGCCTGCTGTATTCTTAACTTCAAATGTCATGTCGGGCTTATCTTTGGCTGCGATACCTGTGAAAGAGCTTGCAAATGAATAGTACATTCCACCTATATCAGCAGAACCGAACCGTATGTTTTTCTGTCGGCTGTCACAGCCGGCAAGTGAAGCGATAATCACAGTCAGACATAACATAATACATATACTTTTTTTCATGGTTATCCCCATTTCTGTTGAATTCATTATAAAGAAAAAAGGAAAGTGCCTGTAATATACAGAATACCTTTCCCCTTTACCACAATAATTTTATCATACGAATATATATTTTTCAATAATCAAAGGTTGTATTAATTATGCAAAAGTTGCATAATGTATAGAATATAAGGGATTATTAATTTGGATGCGACAGGTATCTGATGGAGGATAAATAATGGAAAATTATCAGGAACAGTGTAATTCCGAACTTCGGAATCAGGAGATAAAATCAAACATGCGTACACTGACAGGATTTATGTGGATGATGATTGCAATAACATTAATGTGGCTGTTGACGCTTGTACGTTTTTTTGATGTTAATGCAGAAGTATTTTCTAAGGCATATATAATGTCTGCAATTCTGCTTATACCGATTGTATACATATATTTCAGATCGGATATATCAAAGCCGTGGGTAAAGTATTTTCTTATAGCGTCAATATGCATTATATCAGCGATAATAGCATCATTTCTTACATTCCATGTAGTACTGGTATATGTATTTCCGCTTCTGCTTGCAGTACAGTACAGAGAGAGAAAGGTACTGTGGGCAGCTCTTATAATGGATATTACAGGTGTTGTGATAAGTTCATTAACAGGGTACTATTACGGATTATGTGACCTTAATCTTTTATTTCAGAGCAACCATACATTAAGCTGGTATCTTGGAATTATGAATGAGGGGCATATAATTATACCTTTTAATGAGAATATAAACTTTATACTGCTTGTGTATGAGGCGCTTCCACGTTCATTTATACTGTTTATATTCACAATCATGTTAAGATATTCGGTTATCACAAGCCATGAGGATGCAATAAGGATAGCAGACCTTACATACCATAAGGATACTGACTTAAGAACCAAGCTGTTCAATAAGAATAAGTATGAAGAGATGGTAAAAGGCTATTATCCGTCAGTAAAGCGTGTCGCAGTAATATTCTGGGATATTAACAATCTTAAGAAGACTAATGATTCGTTCGGACATGCCATGGGTGATGCACTTATTGAGACGATGGCACTGCGGCTGTACGAACAGTCAGACAGCAGAAAATGCACGTACAGGGTTGGCGGAGACGAATTTGTAATGATAATTGAGAATCCCAAGCCTGATGAAGCAGAGGAGGTTATACAAAAAGTAAAGACAAGCCTTGAGCAGTGCAGGGCCGCAGGAGGCATTTATGTATCGAGCGCGGTCGGATGTGAAGAGGGCTTTGGATCTGATATTGAACTTGTAATTAAGGCGGCAGATAAGAATATGTATGATAATAAAAGGAGCAGCAGGGAGGGCAGGGACTGATAATGACAGGTTATGTATGTATTGCCGGAACCGGGCTGGCTGTTATGTTTTTTGCTGCTCTGATTATTACAGCATATTATATATATCGCGGCGTATTTGTGTATCCGGAATCTGAGCGTGATGAGCCTGATTATATCCCTGACAGCGCATTATATCATGGAATGGAGTCTGACCTTGCCGGATGTATGAAGAATATGAAAAATGATTCTTCAAAAGAACTCTCGGTGATGTCTTATGACGGACTCAGGCTCTGCGGCAGGTTGTATGAAGGAGATGCGGATGCGCCTGTTGTGATATTTTTCCATGGATATCATGGAACATATATGCGTGACGGATATGGAATGTTCAGATTCTGCAGGGAACACGGATACAGAATTCTTCTCGTCGATGAGCGCGCACATGGGAAAAGTGATGGTGACACAATTACATTTGGAATTAAGGAAATGCATGACTGTATAAGCTGGATAAAGCTGGTGGATAATATGTACACGGAAAATGCCGGCATAATTATAGCAGGTGTATCGATGGGGGCGTCTGCCGTACTTATGGCAGCAGGGTACAAAGAAGGTACAGCTATTCCAAAGAGTGTTATTGCAGTTATAGCTGACTGTGCATTTACTTCTGTGCGTGACATTATAAAAAGCATGTGCCAAAAATTGCATTACCCGGTGCATATATCATATGCACTCGCATGGCTTGGTGCACTGGTATTCGGACATATGAATATAAGCAGCACGGCTGTGGCGTCTGCTGAGGCGGCGGTGAGTGGTATAAGAATACCGGTGCTTTTCATTCATGGAAGTAACGATTCAGTAGTACCTTCTTCTATGTGTGACAGGTTGTATAATGCGTGTACGGCTTACAAAAAGCAGCTTGTTATCAGCGGTGCGGATCATGCGGTTAATGCATTGACTGCCTATAATGCATATGCGGATGCTGTCGGTGAATTTATAAAAAAGTGCGGAAAGGGATATTATAATGAAAAATCTGAAGATTAAAAGTGCTGTCATAACTGCAGTGACAGCTATTGTAGCTGCCACTGCGTCATTTGGTCTGTATACGGCTTGGTATTATCACGATGATGAGGCTGCGGCAGCTTATATCGCAAAGCCTACAGAGCAGTCTGCAGATGATGATGACGATGATGATGGCACCATAGGCAGATCACCTCTTATAGACACTCTCAATCAGAACTTTAAGGTGCAGCTCCCTGTATATCGCGATGGGAGCACAACGGCAGTGAAGGAAGTTGGCAAGGGCTGCAGTATAGCATTTGATGATTACAGTGATGAATATTTTTATTACGCTCCCGCTGATGGGGCTATTGTTTTCTATACACCGGTATTCGGAGCAAAAACGGCTAACACAAAGTACACCCGTTCTGAACTCAGGGAGATAAGCGGCAGCAGTACCAGAGATAACTGGGGCTGGGATGGGAAGCATACACTTGTGACAACAGAGTCTGTAACTAAGATTCCCGCAAATGGCAAAGTTATGGTGTGTCAGGTGCATGCAATCCAGACAGACGGCGGGAACGGACCGGTTCCGGTAAAAGTTATCTATGAAGGCAATGCAGAGCGGATCGCCGTAAGTTTTACAATATCTCCGGCGGGCAAGGCTGCTGACAGATACTATTTTGATAATGTAAAGATTGGACAAAAATTTACGACAGCTATCGATATAACAGATGGCAGGGCTATGGTTACAATAGAAAGCAATGGTGAAAAGAAAAGCTTTGAACATGATTTTAAGTCTCAGTATGAGAATTATGCTGCATGGTCAGAGTATCTTAATTACTTCAAGGCGGGGAATTATATTCAGGATGATTCGGACAGCAGCGACGGTGCGGCTTCAGAAGTAAGGATGTATGACATAGCGGTATCCCACCGGTAATGCCTGTCAGTCATTGGCATGTACCGGAAGAATTGCGCTGATTCTGGCTTTGAATCTGAATTTTTTGTCAATCAGTGAACCGATAATGCCGATTCCCTTGCCCATTGTGAATGCAGCGAGAACCGTTCCAATTCCGAGCCCTTCGATATGTCTCAGGCAATATCCGGTGAGTACGGCAGTTACAATAAGACATGTAACGTCAAAAGTAATCTTAATCTTTGAATAGCTGACTGATATAATATCGGACAGCTCACGTGGAAACAGGTCAGTTGGCGTTATCGGAAGTCCGCATCTGTTGGCAAGTGCAATTCCTATGCAAAGCAGCACATAACTTACTGCAAAATATGCAATTCTCCATGGAATTGTGTAAGGCAGAATCCCAATCCACAGTTCGTGAACATCAAGGAGCTCTCCAAAAGCGAATCCCACAACAAAACTGAACAGATATTGCGGAACAAATCGTCTGCGCAGAAGCATCAGACAGAGCACAAGGGTACCCTGAAAAATATATGTCCAGGTGCCAAGAGATACATGTGAAAAAACTCTTGAAAATGCATACGGCACACTTGAAATTGCTGAAATGCCGGCACCTGAATATAACATAAGAACCACACCGAAACTGTTGATAATAACAGAGATAATAAGAGTAAGTTCACCACTAATTGTGTGATAATTCCGTTCCGATAATTCTGAAATCATAATATTATATATTCTCCATTCTGCAGTCACAATCACTGCCAATATATTACACAACCTCACTAAATCTATAACTGAAACTGCTATTAATCAAATGAATAATTTTTATGAAACTATAGATTGAGTCTATTAAAATGCTGTATAATGAAAATAACAGATGAATACATATAATCATGAGGTAACAATCAATGAATCTTTTTTACCTGAAATATTTTGTTGAGCTTGCACATGTCAGACATTATACGAAGGCAGCACAGAATCTTTGCATAACGCAGCCGAGTCTCAGCCATGCGATAGCACAGCTTGAAAATGAGCTTGGGGTGCCGTTGTTTGAAAAGAATGGACGCAATACGACACTCACAAGATTCGGCAGGGAATTCCTTGTATGTGCGGAGAATACTCTAGCAACACTTGATTCGGGGGTTAAGGCGGCAAGAAGAAGTGCTGCCGGCGAAGGGCTGATAAGACTTGGATTCGTCAGACCTGCCGGAGTTGAATATGTGCCGCGGCTTGCAAGAGAATTCCTTGAAAAAAACAGTGGCAGTGATATACATTTTACATTTGATACAGGACCTACGGTAACACTTCTTGATGATCTGAAGAGAGGGAGATATGATGTTGTATTCTGTTCGGAGCCCTTTGGAGAGACGCAGCTTACGGCGGTGCCGGTAAGTAATCAGGAACTTGTGCTCATAACACCGGCAGAGCATCCGCTTGCCAACAAAAAGAGCATTAATCTTGATGAGGCGCTTGAATATCCGATGATATATTTTACAAGAGAATCCGGAATGCGTGCGGTTGTTGAGGAATTATTTGAAAAGACAGGGAAAAGTCCGAAGATAGCATATGAGACGCAGGAGGACCAGGTTATTGCCGGACTTGTTGCTAATGGATTCGGAATAGCGGTTGTGCCTTATATGGAGCTTTTGCACAGGCTTGGTGTAAGTATTATAAAGATTGCAAAGCCGCAGTACAGCAGAAAAATATACATGGTTACGGACAGCAGCATATATATGCCCCCTGTAGTAGAAAAATTTTGTGAATATGTAAAAATGTATTGACATTGAGTGGACTCTAAGGAAAAGAGCAATGTAAAGTGCTGAAAAATATAATAATTGTATAATGCAGAAGAACATCCATAATTCACGCAATAGTAATTATGGATGTTTTTTTTCTTACAAATATTGGAATTTGTTTGAATATTGTGATAAAATTATTATAAATTTACAACTGAATATTGATGCTATGCATTATTGGCACACATAAGAGCCGGTGCTGATGCATCAGGGGATTGGAGGTAAGTATGAAACATAAGAGGTTATCAGGTCTGCTTGCACTGCTGATGTGCAGTGTGCTTATGGCAGGCTGTGCAGGTACGGCAGCAATTGATGATTATGCTGTTAATGAGGGATACGAACTGAAAGTGAGCAGTTCCGGAACAGGCAATAAGGCAGGATCCGGCAAGAGTACACCGGGGATATCAAAGGATAAGATTAAAGTAGGAGTAATCCACCTGTCTGATCCGGCAGAAGGCAGTGGTTATACATATACCCATGATATAGGCATACAGGGCATGCAGCAGAATCTCGGACTTTCAGATTCACAGATTGTAAGAAAGAATAATATAAGTGATACTGATGCTGATGCGACACGCACCGCAATAAAAGAGTGCATAGATGCCGGCTGTAATATAATATTTACAACAAGCTGGGGATATATGCAGACAACGGCTGAGATGGCAGAAGAGTATCCGGATGTATATTTCTCGCATGGAACCGGATATATGAGTAATGGCAGGAACTTTAATAACTATTTTGGAAGAATATATCAGGCAAGATATCTTAGCGGAATAGTTGCCGGAATGAATACAAGGACGAACAGAATTGGATATGTTGCTGCAATGGGTTCGGACAGTGCAGAGGTGACAGGTGGAATAGATGCATTTGCACTTGGAATATATTCGGTTAATCCTGATGCGAAGGTGTATGTAAAGGTAACTAACAGCTGGTTTGATCCACAGGGAGAGGAAGCAGCTGCAAGAACACTGCTTAATATGAACTGTGATGTTATTGCACAGCATTGCGACACTGTATATCCACAGACACTTGCACAGGAAAAGGGGGTATACAGCATAGGATATAATTCAGATATGAGCAAAGAGGCCCCGGATACGTGCCTCTGCAGTGTAACATGGAACTGGAGTGCGTATTATACATCTGCCGTACAGAGCGTAATTGATGGAACGTGGGATGGCAGCAATTATTATGGAGGAATGAACGAGAATCTTGTAAGTATTACATCAGTTGCGAGCTTTGCGGCACCGGGCACACAGGAGAAGGTGAATGAGGCAAAGCAGCAGATTCTTGCCGGTAAGAACGGAGTATTTGACGGTGTTATTGAGACAAATACCGGAGCAACTGTGGGAACGGCAGGTAAGACACTTGATGATTCGACGATAACAGGCGGAATTAACTGGTATTTTAAGACAGTAAGCGTTGTTGAATGATTTGACGGGGTGAACGTGCGGCATGCTTTGATTGGCAGGGGTGCCGCAGAATGGAGAGGAAAATGAGTATAAAAAAGAAAATACTTGCTATGACAATTGGTCCGGTCTTAATTCTGGGACTTATATCGGTTTCATTTACACTGACAATGGTAAAAAGCGCAATGACAGATGAGATACAGGATGCGCTTAAGGGAACTGCAGCGGCAACGCTTGCTGCATATGACCAGAATGCAGGCGATTATATACAGGCAAGTAATGGAGACATATGGAAGGGAAGTTATAATATCTCCAAGTCGGAGAGTCTTGTAGATGGAATCAAAGAGAATACGGGAATGGATGTAACATTCTTTTACGGAAGCCAGAGGATAATGACCTCGGCAAAGGATGGGAATGGTGACAGACTGCTTGGTTCTCCTGCCGGAGAAGTTATTATTGAAAATGTCCTTAATAAAGGCGGGAGTTATTTCAGCAAAAATGTATCACTTAACAGGACACTTAACTATGGATATTTTACACCTGTATACCAGAATGGAAGCAGTACTGATATCGTAGGAATGGTATTTGTCGGAACGGATAAGGAACAGAAGAATGCGGTAATAAACCATATAATGCTTACGATAGGCGTAGCTGTGTGTGTTGTTATGATTATATGTGCCGGTGCAGGCATTAAGATGTCATCTGCAATGAGCAGAAGTATCAGAACGAGCATAGGAGTTGTTGAAAAGGTTGCAGGAGGCAATCTGGATGTGTTGGTTGATGATAAGCTGCTTAACAGAAAAGATGAGATCGGAGATCTTTCTAAGGTTACAATAAAGCTTCGGGATGCAATGAAGACAGTTATCATGGATATATCAGCGAATGCAAATGCACTTCTTAATGCGGGAACTGACCTCAAGTCTGTAGCAGATAAGACCAATGGAACAATGGAGCAGGTAAGATCAGCGGTGACGATGATTGTTGACAATTCAAGTGAACAGGCCAGAAATTCACAGAGCACTTCAGAGCATATGAAGATTATGGGCGAGAATATAACTGAGACATCAGGCGAGGTCGATATGCTTGATAACAATGCAGCGTCAATGCAGCAGTCAAGTGAGAAAGCATCAGAGACACTTGAAAAGCTGAGAATAATTAACACTGACGTAGAACGTATTATAAACGATGTCAAAGAACAGACCATAAGAACGAATAATTCAGTCCAGAAGATACAGGACGCAACTTCATTTATATCATCAATTGCAGAAGAGACGAATCTTCTCAGCCTTAATGCTTCAATAGAAGCAGCAAGGGCAGGAGAGAGTGGTCGTGGATTTGCAGTCGTTGCAGAACAGATTAAGAAACTTGCGGAACAGTCTAATACATCAAGCCAGGAGATAGATGATACGGCAAGAATTCTTATGGAGGATTCAACGAAGGCGGTTGAACTCATGAAGCAGATGCAGGATATAATGGTAAGCCAGAGTGCAAGCATGGAAGAGACACAGGCTGTTGTTGCCGGTGTACTTGCAGAAATTGAAAGCTCCATGAAGAGTATTGAGCTTATAAAGACCAGCACTCATAAGCTTGAAGCATCACGTAATAAGGTGGTGTCAGCAGTTGATGAGCTTTCAGAGATTGCACAGAATAATGTCGAAGGTACCAAAAAGACGCATCAGGAGACCGAGGAAGTGGCAGATACATTCAGACAGGTGTCAGATAGCGCTGAAAAGCTGAGAGAGATAGCAGGGCAGCTGGCAGACAGTATAGATTATTTTAAGATATAAATATAATATTGATAAAACTAAAAACAGATGCACTGTGTTATATAATCAACGGTGCATCTGTTTTTAGTTTGCTTAAATTACGCAATGTCAGCATAGAACTTTCGGGAGTGTCATTATACCGGCGCATTGCAGATAATCTTCGTCGAAGGATATGCGGCGGCGAGCTTATCTGTGAATGTATCAACTAATTCATCATAACCCCATAACACAACTACATAATCCTCTGTCACGGCTATCACGTACTTGTCCGGAAATCCATCGAGCCAGTGACGCTGTACAATGTTGGCCTTGACAGCATCTGTTACGGTTGATGAATCAGCAGGATTCTTGAGGTGGAAAACACCGCAGGTAAATGCGTTGGCAAGCATCATATGTGACAGGGATGCAGCATTGTCAATCTTGTCAGCACAGTCCGCAGGAAAACCGAGAGCACGGTCAAGTCCATCAATGTCACTGACTGAATATACGCCGGGTGCATCTTCAGTGGCATTATTATGTGATACATCGCCTCCTGCAGCATAGAATCGTTCATCTTCATTGTAACTGTTCCATACAGTATTAAGAAGTTCAAGCGAGCTGCCGATTGCATGCTGCGATGCCTGTGTGCTTCCTGCTGCGGTATTATTGCCGTTGTTGCCGGTGGTGCAGCCTACAAATGACGAGATGACTGCGGTGCCTGCAAGTATAAAAATCCAATGTCTGAAACCTTTATTCATAAAAACCTCCATTCTTGCGCTGCTTTCAAGCGCATCTCAAGTTTGTGCGTAAGCACAAACCTTGCGTGTGAAAAATGTATTTTTCACACTAACCTCCATAAAAATAAAACACCGATAATATAAATCTGCAGATTCTAATATATAGATTTTTTAATATTATAACATGGAAAGTTGTATTTTGAAAGGATAAAAGTGCAGCCGGTGCAGTGGAATTCCGGTAGTGAATTTTCATAGATTTTACACAATTAATATATTTATGTGATAGCAGCAGTTACGTTTGTAATGTACGATGAGAGCAGTTCATTGAAAGGAAACAGCTGTATGAAAAAAACGTATGTGATTGATACTAATGTCTTTATTCAGGCACCATATGCGGTGCAGTGCTTCGATGATAATAATCTTGTTATACCTCTTGTTGTTATTGAAGAGCTTGACGGGCTTAAAAAAGCAGATGGGGAAAAGGGAGCTAATGCACGGGCTGCAGTAAGGATGCTTGAGAATCTCAGGGAAAGAGGCAATCTTCTTGATGGAGTCACACTTGAGGGTGGCGGCACATTAAGAATTGAGAAGAACTTTGTGAATGTTGAACTGCCTGAAGATCTTCCTGAGGATAAGGCAGACAACCGCATACTTAAGGTATGCAGAGGACTTGCGGCTTCATCAGGGGAAGAGCAGATAGTCCTCGTCACCAAAGACCTCGTATTGCGTCTTAAGGCGCAGATTATAGGAATCAGGGCAGAGGATTTCACAACAGAGCAGATATCCGATGATGATGAACTATATACGGGAAGATGTGAGGTGTACATACCGGAAAATCTTGTAAAGGATTTTAAGAAAAAAGGCGTGCCTGTTGATGAACTGTATATATCAGACCCGGACGGAGCACAGAAAAAATATGACTTTACGGAGAATGAATTTGTAATACTGAGGGCAGACCAGTCAACAAGAAAGACGCTGCTCGGCAGGGTGTGTCATGGACGAGTAGTTCCGCTTACATATAAAAAGAGTAAACCATATGGGGTGACACCGCGCAATTCAGGCCAGTATTTCATGCAGGAGGCACTCATGTCGGGGGCGGATGAGGCCCCGCTTGTGATAATAAAGGGAATGGCAGGAACGGCAAAGACCTTCTACTCCCTGGCAGTAGGACTTGAGAAGGTCTATAACAACCCAAAAGGTGAATACAGAAGAATAATCGTGTGCAGACCTAATGCACAATTTGATGATGACATAGGCTTCCTTCCGGGAAGTGAGCAGGAAAAGATTGCGCCTCTGATGCGTCCGGTCATAGATAATCTTGAGCAGATCATTGATTCTGACGACCAGATAAGATATCAGGATGAGGAAGCGCTGAATGATAAGATAACGGAGATATTCGACAGGGGAATAATACAGACAGAGGCACTTAATTATATCAGAGGGCGCTCCATAGCAAGAACCTATCTTATCATAGATGAGGCACAGAATATGACGCCTAATCAGGTTAAAGGAATAATAACGAGAGCAGGCAGGGGAACCAAGATAATTCTTCTCGGAGACCCTAATCAGATAGATAAGCCGTTCCTTGATAAGAGGACTAACGGACTCAGCTATGCAGCCAAATATATGAAAGGAAGCAGCTACTGCTGGCAGATAACATTGTCTGCTGATGAATGTGAGAGATCAGAGCTTGCTATGGATGCGGTAAAAAGGCTGTAATAAAGCTGTAACAAAGCCGTAAGAAGGCTGGAGGAAATATATTTGAAATACAGTGAAATTATTAAAAATGAGGAAGTCCTTGCATATATACGCAAGGGCAATGAAAAGCTTGGCATGCTTGGTTATACCGACCATTCCGAGGTCCATACCGCAATAGTGGCAAAGCATGCTGCAATGATACTTAAGCAGTTCGGGTATCCTGAACATGATATAGAGCTTGCCAAGATTGCCGGATTTATGCATGACATAGGTAATGCAGTCAACAGAAGCCATCATGCAGAGTATGGTGCAATTCTTGCCGTACAGATATTGGAAAAGGCGGGTATGAGCCTTGAGGACCGTGTTGAGGTAATGTCTGTAATAGGTAACCATGATGAGTCAACGGGTGGCGCTTATGATGCAATATCTGCGGCACTTATTATAGCTGATAAGACGTATGTGCGCCGCAACCGTGTGCGCAATACAGACCTTGCCAGCTTTGACATACATGACAGGGTCAATTATGCCGTTACGGAGGCAAAACTTAAGCTTAATACCGAAAAGTCAGTTATATCGCTTAACCTTAAGATAGACGAGAACATATGCACAATGTACGAATATTTTGACATATTTTTAGGGAGGATGATGATGTGCCGCAAAGCAGCTGAGATACTTGGAGCACGTTTTAAGCTTACAGCTAACGGAAGTAAGGTTTTATAAATATACAGCGGACAGATATATTAAGAGACAGACACACAAGGAGAATAGTGTGAAAAACAGATTAATATCTGTAACAGATTAATATCTGTTTTTCACACAGCTATTTGTGGTGCCTGCGGAATGGAGATTATTATGCCATCTACATATGCTCACTACAGAATGGGAAAAGAATTGATTAAAGCACTGCCTGAGAGCCGGCAGACGATAATACGCAATAATATGGAACTTTATCTTATAGGACTTCACGGGCCGGATATCCTTTTCTATTATAAGCCGCTTAAGCGTAACCATGTAAACAGCGTGGGGTATGGCATGCATGAAAGAAGCGGCCGGGAGTTCTTTGAAAATGCTGCAAAAGTAATTAAAGCACATCATGGTGAGAGCGCATACAAGGCATATGTATATGGCGTGATATGCCACTTCTCACTTGATGTAATGTGCCACGGATACATAGATGAAAAGATACAGGCAAGCGGAGTAAGCCATGCAGAGATAGAAGTTGAATTTGACAGAATGCTTATGCTGCTTGACCATCTTGACCCGGTCAGACATGTACTTACAGGACATATAGTGCCATCAGATTATAATTCATCAGTGATACACTGCTTTTATAATGGCATAGAGCGCAGGGAAGTGAAGAAGGCGCTTGGAGGAATGATTTACAATAACAGTCTGCTTCTTGCTCCGTCAAGAATCAAAAGGGCGTTAATATACCTGCTATTGCTTGTCTCAGGTAATTATAAGGAAATGCATGGCCTTATTGTCAATTACAGGAAAAATCCTAAATGTGAAGATAGCAACAGGCAATTAATGCAGCTGTATAAAAAGGCTGGGAAGAAAGCAGTCATGCTGATTGAAGAGTATGATGGATACCTTGACGGAACACATCCGCTTAATCAGATATATAACTATACATTTGGTTCTAAACCGGGCGAAGCTTGTACAGATGCCCCGGCTGGGAAGAAAGAAGGTTACAAAGATGCGGTTTAGACTTACAAAAAATGAACGTAACTGGGTACTGTATGATGTTGGCAATTCAGCTTTTGTACTATTAGTATCAACTATAATGCCGATATATTTTAATTACCTGGCCGGCAATGCGGGGCTTTCATCAGCAGACTATATGGCCTATTGGGGATATGCGGCTTCAATTGTTACAATTATTGTTGCAGTTCTGGGTCCTGTTATGGGCACACTTGCAGATACAAAGGACTTCAAGAAGCCGGTATTTACAATATCAATGCTTGTCGGTGCAACAGGCTGCATATGCCTTGGGCTGGCAAGACAATGGATGATGTTTATTATTATTTACATTATTGCAAAGACGGGTTTCTCATGCAGCCTTATATTTTATGACTCAATGCTTACTGATATAACTGTTGATGAAAGAATGGACAATGTGTCATCACATGGATTTGCATGGGGGTATATAGGAAGCTGCATTCCGTTTGCAGCGTGTCTTGTACTTGTGCTTGGCGCAGGAAGAATAGGCATATCAATGGAAACTGCAATGACGGTTACATTTGCAGTAACAGCTGTATGGTGGATTGCAATGACAATTCCGCTGCTTAAGACCTATAGGCAGAAATATTATGCTGAGAAAAAGAAGAATGCGGTAAAAGACAGTTTTGCAAGACTTGGGAATACATTTAAAAATGTAAAACAGAATAAAAAAGTATTCGTGTTTCTGCTTGCATTTTTCTTCTATATTGATGGCGTGTATACAATAATAGATATGGCTACAGCATACGGACAGGCGCTGGGGCTTGACAGCACCGGACTTCTGATGGCACTGCTTGTCACACAGATAGTAGCATTTCCATGCTCTATCGCATTTGGCAGATTGTCTCAGAAGATAACATCAGAGAGGCTTATAATTGTATGCATTACTGCATATTTTGGCATTGCTGTATTCGCAATGTTTTTACATACACAGGCTCAATTCTGGATACTTGCGATAGTTGTTGGAATGTTTCAGGGAGGGATACAGGCACTTTCACGTTCTTACTTCACCAAAATAATTCCTGCAGGACAGTCAGGGGAATATTTTGGGCTGATGGATATATGCGGCAAAGGCGCATCATTCATGGGAACAACCATTGTAAGTGTTGTATCGCAGATGACGGGCAATGTAAGTAAGGGCGTTGGAATGATAGCTGTATTGTTTGTTGCAGGCATGGTATTTTTCATATACTCATTAAGAGTTGAACCTGAGAAAAAGGAGCAGCGGGAAGAACTTATAAAAAGTAAGCTGGCTGTTACGGAAGAATATTAAAATCATATTGATATGAATAAAATCATATAATGCGTGACACACTTTTCAAGTACGGATATTAAGATATATATCATGCTGTATGGCAGTGATATGTTGTAATATGCCGAATCTTGACAAGTGTGTTATTTTATTATAAAAGTAATATAGCAATGCGGGTGATTAAAATGTCAGATCCGGCATCATATAACAATATTCTGATTCCCGGATATAAGTTTTCCGGATATATGAGGAGCACTATGAGGTACGATATAGCAGTAATAGGAACAGGACCGGCAGGAGTGTCAGCCGCAATTACGGCAAAAGTCCGTAATAAGAATATTATTCTGATAGGGCCGGAGTCGATGAGCCGGAAGATCAGGAAAGCCCGGACAATCAGGAATTATCCGGGGCTGCCTGATATAAGCGGTGACGCTCTTGCTGATGCGTATAATAAGCAGCTTGCGTCGCTTGGAATAGAGATTACAGATACAAAAGTGAATATGGTATATTCAATGGGAAACTATTTTTCATTACAGACGTCAGGCGGCATTCTCGAGGCATCAGTGGTCATACTGGCAACCGGGGTTATACCCGGAGCTTCTCTGCCCGGGGAGAATGACTATTTGGGGAGAGGCGTAAGCTATTGTGCTACATGTGATGCTTTATTTTATAAGGGAAAGACAGTGGCTGTTATAGGATATTCACAAAAAGCAGAGGAAGAAGCTGAATTCCTTGCAGAGACATCAGAAAAGGTGTATTATTTCCCTGTGACCGGAGCGGAATATAAGAATTGTGGAATAGGTGGGGATGACGTACAAGGCGCTGCCGCGCCAGAGAAATATCATAACATAGAGGTCATATATGATATTCCTCAAAAGATTACAGGAGAACTGAAAGCAGACACACTTGTATGCTCCGGCAGAAGTTATCAGGCTGATGGCATATTTGTTCTCAGGGATAATATAGCTGCGGACAGGCTTGTTCCGGGACTTAATATGGTGAACGGACACGTTGAGACAGACATGTCAATGTGTACGAACATTAAGGGGTGCTTTGCGTGTGGAGATATAACAGGCACGCCATATCAGTATATAAAGGCAGCAGGACAGGGGAACGTGGCTGCATTGTCTGCAGTGGACTATCTTAAGACATTATTATAAGAATGGAGATAGTGTGAAAAATCAGCCTGATAGCTGATTTTTCACACAGCTGTTTGTGCCGCAGGCGCCACAAACAGCATCTATCGCAGAGCCAAATCTGACATTTGGCCCGCGATTCCTCCGGCACTTTGTGCCTGCGGAATGGAGATTAGTATGGTTAAGAAGATCAAAAATAATGATTTGAGCGAAGTTAAGGCAAGTGGATGCGCACTTGTTGATTTTTCGGCAACATGGTGTGGACCATGTAATATGCTGGCACCTGTACTTGAGGAGCTTTCGGATGAGATGGATGGCGTGGCATTTTTCAATGCAGACGCAGAAGCCAATATGGAGCTGTCATCAAAGTATGGAGTTACGAGCATCCCTGCACTTTTTATATTCAGGGACGGACGTCCGGTAGCACAGACGGTAGGTTTCCAGCCTAAGGAAGTAATTAAGGGCTGGATAGAGAGTAACAGGAATTAATATACATCTGAATAAAACATATAAAAGAGGTTTCAAATGCGTTCAAAAAAAATAGATATGACCAAGGGACCGATTTTAAAACTTGTTTTTCTATTTGCACTGCCGATATGTGTGGGAAATGTGCTGCAGATGCTTTATAACACCGTAGATTCGATTATTATAGGCAACTTCTGTGGCGCAGCTTCACTGGCGGCTGTTGGAACAAGTGCGCAGCCTGTAGAGATGATTCTGTGTATATTTCTGGGACTTGGAACAGGAATATCGATACTCATCTCGCAGTATGCAGGCGCAAAAGATCAGGAGAACCTTAAGAAAACAGTGAATACGGCATCTGCATTTGTATATATGTGTGCGATACCGCTGACTGTTCTGGGATTTTTTATCGGTCCGCTTATTCTGCGTTTTATGGGTGTGCCGGAAGATACATGGAGTCTGGCAGTTACATATATAGATATAATGTTCCTTGGCACACTGGGCAATATCGGATATAACATAAATGCAGGAATACTGCGTGGGCTTGGTGACAGCAGTTCATCCCTTATATTTCTTGTAATATCATGTGTTGTTAATATTGTGCTTGATATGATATTTGTTGCCGGGCTGCATCTTGATGTTGGCGGAGCCGCTGCGGCTACATCTATTGCCATGTTCTGTTCATGGTTCTTCAGTGTATGGTATATAAAAAAGAAGTATCCTGAACTGGAATTCAGGCTGAGACCCGGGCGCATAGACAAGTCAGTCATGAAGGATATAGTGTCTGTCGGTCTTCCGCTTGGACTTAACAATTCTATATATTCAATCGGACATATCCTTATGCAGGGACTGATAAATGCACAGGGGTCAGTATTCATGGCAGGCTGTGTTGTCGGTAATAAGGTTAACGGAATTGCCAATGTTGCCATTACGTCAATGTCAAGTGCCGGAACAACATTTGCAGGGCAGAATCTGGGAGCGGATGAATACGCGAGACTCCGTAGGGGAGGAAAACTCATACCATTCGTGTCAGGTGCAATAACATGTGTGTCCGGGCTTATCGTAACATTTTTATTAAGTCCGTATATAGTAAGGATATTTACAAGTGACCGTGCGGTAATGGATGTCGGCATACTGTATATACACTGTATACTGCCTTTTTCGTGGATGTATGCAATATTCAACGGAATAATCTGTTATGCCAACGGACTGGGAGAAGTCAGATATCCGACTATAATTAATATACTTGTTTTGTGGGCTGTAAGAATACCATGCGGATATTTTATATCGTATTTTATAGATGGAAGATATGTTAATGCATGTGTTGCAGTAAGTTTTGCATTCGGAATGATATGCATGATGGCGTTTTATGGCACAAAGAAATGGAAAGAAATATGCAGGCTTGCCGGGCAGATGCAATGAAAAAGCATCTGCCTTTTTTGTGCGTTCTAGCGGGTGAAAGTGCCGCATACTTGATTGTGTTTTAAAATAATTTGCAAAAATGCTTGACGCAACATGATATTAGTGTTATAAAACATATAGAACAATGATAACATAGTTTGGAGGTGAACATGGCTATGAAGCGTGATTACTACGAAGTACTCGGAGTAGACCGCAGCGCAGATGAAGCGGCTATTAAGAGAGCATATAGAAAGCTTGCCAAGAAGTATCATCCTGATACGAATGCGGGTAATGCGCAGGCAGAGGAAAAATTCAAGGAAGTAACCGAAGCCTATGATGTTCTTGGAGATGAGAAGAAGAGAAAGCTGTATGACAAATATGGTCATGTCGCTTTTGAAAATGGATTCTCAGAAGAAGATTACGAGCGCAGAAAGTCAGGCATGGGCGGTAATCCTTTCGGATATGGCAATGGCGGAATGCACAGGGAGTACCACTTTAACGGTAATGCCGGTGATATGGATGATATATTCGGTGATATATTCGGAGGAATGTTCGGAGGCGGATTCAACGGGCAGGAACATTCAGGATATGCGGGAAGGGGATTCTCTTCAGGTGGTTATTCAATGAAGGGCGAGGATGCACATGCTGATATAACGGTAAGCTTTGATGAGGCGGCTTTTGGATGTGACAAGACGATAACCCTTCAGGGTGGCAGCGGAAGTCCGCAGACACTTAAGGTTCATATACCGGCAGGAATTGATACCGGCAAGAGTATAAGGCTTAAGGGTAAAGGCAATCCCGGATTCGGCGGTGGAGCTGCAGGAGACCTTTATCTTAACGTCACTGTGCTCAACAAGCCGGGCTATGAGAGGAAAGGAATGGATGTCTATACAACGGTAGATGTTCCGTTTACAACGGCGGCTCTCGGAGGAGAAGCAAGAGTTCACACACTGTATGGGGACGTTGAGTGTAAGATCCGCGAAGGAACACAGTCAGGAAGTAAGATAAGGCTTAAGGGTAAGGGAATTGTATCAATGAAAGACAAATCAGTTCACGGAGACCAGTACGTCACAGTACAGATACAGGTTCCTAAGAGTCTTAATCCGAAGGCAAGACAGATACTTAAGGAATTCCAGCAGGCATGCTGATGGCGCAGAAAAGCCGGTGCAGAGATTTATCACAGGATAATATCTGTACCGGCTTTTTGTTTTGCCTGATGTGTTATGTTTTTATTTTACATCCCTGAAATCTGCGTCAACATATCCGTCTATTGATCCGTCAGGATTACGTTTGACTGTCTTGTCAGCCCTGCGTCCTCTGATATATGTGATAAAATCACTTATGCCGCTGTAAATAAGGCATGCACCGACTATTCTTAATGTAACGTCAACGGTACCGAAAGGATTACTGAATATTATGAAGCCGAGCAGTACACTTATAAGTGCAAGGACAAGAGAGAATATCCAGCGGCTGCTGCCGGGATATATCTGTTTAAGCTCGATTGCAGGCCCGATTGCTATAAGACCATGGACAAAAAGTATAAGTCCGAAGAAAAAAGGTATTGATGCCATTACTATTCCGGGATTCAGGAATATAAACACACCAAAAAGTGTCTCAAATAATCCGAGAAGAAAATCACCCTGATACCACACAAACATGCTGAGAGTTGAAAAATATCTCACAAGGGATATTACTCCGAGCACAACAAGTACTGCGCCGAGAATGTATCCGACGAACTGCGATGCTGCCGTCGGGAATATTGCCAGAAGCAGCCCCAGAAGCGTGAAGGCAATTCCTGATATCAGGGAGTTAGTCTTAAAATTCTTTATTATTATCTTCATAAGGAACACCCCTTTCAGTGTTTACTTTTATTATGCCATTATTATAATATCTCTTAATTAAAGCTACAATATTTATTGTATTTTATTTATGCTCTTTTAATATTTTTAATGAGAATTAGATGATAAATATATGAAAAGTATGATATACTATGACTATGCGTTTTAAGAATGGAGATTAATATGGCAAGACAATCAAGCTGTGACAGCTGTAATAATTTCGTATATGATGAAGAAAGCGAATGCTATACATGTGAAGTGGAACTGGATGAGGATGAGATGGTACGCTTTCTGCAGGATTCATATTATGACTGCCCATACTATGTACTGGGGGATGAATACGCTGTTGTAAGACATCAGATGTAGTTGATAATAATATGCGTAAGATACGCGGAAATGAGGATTTGTATGCTTGAGTTACAGAATATAAAATGGCATCCTGAAGGAGGACCTCAGGTGCTTAACGGAATAGACATAACGATACCGGATAACAAACTTGTTGTCATAACAGGACCTAACGGAAGCGGCAAGACGACAACCGCTAAGATAATTGCGGGCATAGAGAAGCCTGATGATGGCAGGATTATACTTGACGGAGAAGATATCACAGATAAGGATGTGACGGAGAGGGCTAAGCTTGGAATAAGCTTTGCATTCCAGCAGCCTGTAAGATTCAAAGGTCTTTCGGTAAGAGATATTCTTACATTGGCATTTGACCACAAGCCGGACGAGAAGGAGCTTGGAACAGTTCTTCAGAAAGTCGGTCTGTGTGCTGCTGATTATCTGGACAGAGAACTTAATTCCAACCTGTCAGGCGGCGAGATGAAGCGTATAGAGATAGCTACAGTGCTTGCCAGACATACTAAGGTTACTGTGTTTGATGAACCTGAGGCAGGAATCGACCTTTGGAGCTTTTCGAGTCTGATAGATGTATTTACAGATATGAAGAAATCACTTAACGGAACGCTTGTAATCATTTCACATCAGGAGAGAATACTTTCGATTGCGGATGAGATAATAGTAGTTGATGGCGGACGTGTGGCAAGACAGGGAAGCTCAGAGCAGATAATGGCAGACCTGCTCACAAGAAGGCCGGGCTGTGAGAATTGCGATGCGACTGAGTGTGTGCGGTAGTGGGCAGTGATGCAATAATACATTTGACTGAAAGGTATGGATTACAGATGGAACAGGCAACAAAAGATTTACTTAATATAGTATCAGACTGGGATGGTAAAGATGATGGCAGGACTGCCTTTAATATACGTGAGAACTGCGCAAGTGCGGGACGCGCGTCTACAGAACATATAAAGATTGAATCTAAAGAGGATGCGCCGGGGCTTAACATAAGAGTCCTTCCTGGAACTGCCGGCGAGAAAGTATATATTCCGGCATGTATAACGAAGGCGGGCGTGGATGATCTTGTATACAACGATTTCTATATTGCTGAGGGAGCAGATGTAACAATAGTTGCAGGCTGCGGAATCCATACAGAGACAGGGGAACCGGCAAGGCATAACGGAATACACAGGTTTTTCCTTGAGAAGAATTCACATGTACTCTATCTTGAGAAGCATGTCGGAACAGGTTTTATAAAGGCTAAGAGAAGCATAGACCCGGTGACGGAGGCATGGCTTGCAGACGGGGCATTGCTTGAGATGGAGACATCACAGCTTGGCGGTGTACAGACGGCTCTGCGCAATACAAAGGCTACACTCGAAGGAGCATCAAGTCTTGTAATAAGAGAGCATCTCCTTACGGATTCAGATGAGACACTTACAACTAATTTTGACGTTGTGCTTAATGGTGACGGCTCAAGCGTTAATCTTGTATCACGTTCTGTTGCCAGAGGGGAGTCATATCAGGAATATCACTCTAATATCGTTGGTAATGCAAAGTGCTCGGGACATTCCGAATGTGATGCCATAATAACAGACCATGGTAAGGTAACTGCACAGCCTGCACTTACGGCGGCTAATGAGGATGCCGCACTTATACATGAAGCAGCGATTGGCAAGATTGCGGGAGAGCAGATTCTTAAGCTGCGTACACTCGGACTTACAGAGTCGGAGGCTGAGGCAGCAATTATCAACGGATTCCTCAAATAGCATTTAATAGGAATTGAATATTAATATGAATACGTTTGAAAAGATATATGAAGTAGTAAAACAGATTCCACGTGGGTATGTTGCCACATACGGGCAGGTAGCTGAGCTCGCCGGCAACAGACACTGGTCGAGGGTTGTGGGGTATGCACTTCACTCCAACCCTCAGCCGGGTGTAATTCCATGCCACAGAGTCGTTACAAAAGACGGTGATGTGTCCAGGGCATTTGCGTTCGGAGGACAAAGCCGCCAGATTCAGCTCCTTAAAGATGAAGGAGTGGGATTTGTTGACGGGCATGTTGATATGGAAAAATATCAATGGACAAAGCGTATATTCTAAGCCTTTGAATTAAACAGTGAATCCATGAGTGACTGTGTTGAATCACTTATTGTAGCAGCACTTGAATAATTCTGGCTGTAAGCTGTGCCGCTCATTGCGGAAGTAGCAGTTGTAACCTTGGTAATACTTGCAAGATCTGTGCTGATTCTTGAGGCATAGCTGTCATCACCTGAGAAAGCTACTTTGATGGAATCAAGGCTTGAAGACTTGAGTTTGTCCGTATCAACTACAAGCTGTCCGTTTTCAGAACGGGTTATTCCGATTGCGGCTAACTTGCCTTCATTATCTACAAAAGCCTTGCCGAGCTCTACAAGGTACGCCACATTAATCCTGCTTCCCTGGCTGCTCATATTCTTAACCATAGCATTGTAGCTGCTAACAAACTTCTGCACATCTGCAACGGCATCTTCACTTGTGTCATTAAGAAGACTGTCAAGTGACGAAGACGCTGAGTCAGCGGCGTTAAGAATAGCCTTGGCAGTATCACTGCTACTGCTGCTTATTCCCGACATCTTCTGCTTAAGGATTGCAGTACGGTAATTGCTGTTGGCTGTAAGAACAGATTCTATTGAATTGTCATTATCACTATCCATATAATCAAGGATAGATGACAGACCCAATGTTGAACTTATCTGCATAATAAATATAAACCTCCGTTTGCATATAATAAAATACGTTGCCGGTGCGGCAATACGGTTATAGCAATACTGTTACGCATCCATGCTGAGCTGCTGCCCGGGTGCTTCACCGGAATCATAATATATATCGGCATTCTGCAGATAAAATTAACACATTTTCAAAATTTACATATATATGATAGAAAATTTACACAACGGGTGTTAAAATATAATAAGACGTTAGTACAAGTACATTCGCTTTTCAATCACGGTATCTGTGCCGGTACACAGAACCGGGATGCCCTGAGAGGCGGCAGGAATGGAGATTACAATGATTAACATATATAGAACCGATGACCAGATACTTCATGAGGTGCATGAGATACACGAAGGCGTCTGGGTAAGCCTGTCAGCACCAACAGTAGCAGAGACACAGAAGATGGCGGATGAACTTGATATAGATATTGATGACATCAGGGCATCACTCGATGAGGAAGAGAGTTCGCGTATCGAGCTGAAAGACGGATATACGCTTATCCTTGTCGATGTCCCTATAACAGAGATAAGGCACGACAGAGAGGTGTATACTACTCTGCCTCTTGCAATAATTCTTACACAGGACATAATAATGACTGTTTCCAAGGAAGAACATAATGCCGTCATAGCTGCATTTATAGATGGCAAGATAAGGGATTTCAGTACGAAGAAGAAGCTTCGTTTTGTATATCAGATACTGTTCAGGACAGCCATGCTGTATCAGGCGGAATTGAGAATCATGGATAAGAAGAGAATAGAGATTGAGGAGCATGTTGGAGATAAGACAGAAGATTCTGACCTTATAGCACTGCACGAACTTGAATCTACGCTTGTATATTTTGCAACATCACTTCGCGCCAACCGTGTTGTACTTGAGAGACTTTCACATTATAAGAGGCTTCAGCAGTATCCTGACGATATTGAGCTTCTTGAGGATGTAGTAGTCGAGACGCAGCAGGCTATCGAGATGGCAAGCATCTACAAGGATATTATTAACGGAACAAGAGAACTGCTGTCATCAGTGCTTAACAGCCGCCTGAACAATGTGATGAAGTACCTTACATCAATTACACTTGTAATGGCTTTCCCTACGGTAATATCGGGACTGTATGGAATGAATGTTGCCGGAATGCCGTTTGCCAATGATATTAACGGATTTATGATAATATGTGTAATGATAATTGTTATCTGTATTGTTGTGGCATTCTGGTTAAAACGCAATAAGATGCTGTGATTGGGAATAGATTTAGAATAATCAGGAATAATCAATAAAAATATAAGCCGGAAAATACCATTTAAACATTGTGTGATTAATGGTATGCTTCCGGCTTCTGTTTTATTATATCAGATGGCAGTTAAACTGTCTCATACTTGCGGATACATCCGAGTCCGAGAGCGTAAGGTCCTGTGTGGCATACTGTTACGGCTCCGATTTGTGAACCGATATCCTCGCAGAAAGTAACACCAAGTGCATCACCAATCTCCTTTTTGAACTGTGCGGCTTCTTCAAGGTCATATCCCCAGCCTATGATAAAGTTATAATCCTTAACATTGTGTCCCGGCTCGTTAAAATACTTCCTGGCAGCTTCGATAACTGATGTAAGTGACTTGGCGCGTGTACGACTTACTCCGCCAAGACCGATCTCGTTGTCCTTCATGATTATTGTAGGCTTAATCTTAATCCTGCTTGATATAAGAAGTGCAAGCTTACCGATACGGCCGTTCTTAATCAGATAATCAAGAGAACCGATTGTAAAGAAAATTCTCGTAGATTCCTTGAGCTTTTCGAGGTTCTCAACAGTCTTCTCATATGTAAGTCCGGCTTCTTTCATTCTTACGGCTTCGTTGACAAAAAGTCCCTGTGTTACAGTGTTGGTTGTTGAATTCATAACTGTAATAACAGCATCGGGATGCTCCTCAAGAACAAGGTCACGTGCAGTCTGGGCTGAATTATATGAACCGCTGAGTGAAGTAGAGATTGTAATACATATAACAGGTAAGCCCTTCTCAACATAAGGCATCATATGGTCTACGTAATCCTGTACAGAAGGGAGAGATGACTTGGGGAATATATTCTCCTCAACCATTCTTTTGTAAAGGTCTCTTGAATAGAGTTCCTCGCCATCCCTCAGGTAATTCTGTCCGTCTGTTGTAATGTATAAAGGAATAACGTCAACATCATGCTTTACAACATATTCCTTATCAAGATCACATGCACTGTCAGTTAAAATCTTAAACATCGTAATAATACCTTTCATAAATAAATGTGTCAATTAGTTAATACAGATATATTTGTCTCTTGATATAATAACACATAGTTTTCAAAACTACAATATAAAGTTTGTAATGCGGCGAAAAATGAGATTTATATTCCCTGATATTGATAAGGAGCTTTACGGAAAGCACGCAAAGAATATGATGAAGACAGATGTCAGGGACAATGGAGACAGATATGATAATACAAAAAATAAATTAAATAGCAAACTTTTGTTCGATTGCATATGGAAAAATGAATCCGGATATGCTATTCTTAATGTACGGCTTAATGCGTGATTGTAGTTAATATTATGGTTAAGAGGAGCATGGACGGATGAAAGAACATATTTATATAGCAATAGACCTGAAGTCATTCTATGCTTCGGTTGAATGCAGGGAGCGGGGGCTTGACCCTCTTACAACGAATCTTGTAGTTGCAGATGCTTCAAGAACGGAGAAGACAATCTGTCTTGCCGTGTCACCATCTCTTAAGGCTTACGGGATTCCGGGAAGGGCGCGCCTTTTTGAGGTTGTACAGAAGGTGCGTGAGGTTAACGCTATGAGACGCACTGCCGCAGGAGGACACAGGCTGTCGGAGAGCTCAAGTGATGCAGCGGTAATTGCGGCTGACCCGGATGTGGCTGTCGGATATATAACGGCACCTCCGAGAATGGCACTTTATATGGAATACAGCACACGCATTTACAATATTTATATGAAATACGTGGCACCTGAGGATGTTCATGTATATTCGATTGATGAGGTATTCATAGATGCATCACCGTATCTCGGAACGTATGGGATGACTGCGCGGGAGTTTGCCTCCAAGATGATACGGGATGTGTATGAACAGACGGGAATTACGGCAACGGCAGGGATAGGGACGAATCTGTACCTGTGTAAGATTGCAATGGATATAGAAGCCAAGCATGCCAGACCGGATGAGCATGGAGTGAGGATTGCATTTCTGGATGAAAAGGCGTACAGAAAGAAGCTCTGGAATCACAGGCCTATTACGGATTTCTGGCGCGTAGGGCGCGGATATGCGAAGAAGCTTGAAGAAAAAGGCATCTGCACAATGGGAGATATCGCAAGATGTTCCGTTGGCAGGCCGGGAGATTTTTATAATGAAGAACTGCTTTACAAGATGTTTGGCGTGAATGCAGAGCTTCTCATTGACCACGCATGGGGATATGAACCGTGTACAATGGCTCAGATTAAGGCATACAGACCTGAGTCTAACAGCATAGGCTCGGGACAGGTGCTGCACTGCCCGTATGACTACACCGGAACAAGGCTTGTGGTAAGGGAGATGGCAGATCAGCTTGCACTTGACCTCGCAGGCAAAGGGCTTGTGACAGACCAGCTTGTCCTGACGATAGGATATGACATAGATAATCTCAGTAATGCTGATATCGCGCGCAATTATCATGGTGAGGTAACTACTGACAGGTACGGAAGAAGGATTCCGAAGCCGGCGCACGGTACCGGTAATCTGCCTGTGTGTACATCCTCATCAAGAATACTGATAGATTCTGCAACTAAGCTGTATGAGCGTATAACCAATCCCGGACTTCTTATAAGACGTATTAACATTACAGCTAATCATGTGGTGTCGCATTCGGCAGAACCGGGAATATCAGCTCATAGCAATACAACAGAAAAATATGAACAGCTAAGCCTTTTTGATACGCCGGGCTTTGACGGTTATGATGAGCGTAAGAAGCAGGAAGACAAGATGCAGGATATAATTGAAAAAGATGACCGCATGCAGCAGGCGGTTCTCGACATTAAGAAAAGATATGGCAGGAATGCGATTCTTAAGGGCATGAATTACGAGGAGGGAGCAACGGCGATTCAGCGTAATTCGCAGATTGGAGGTCACAGGGCATGAGTGATAATTATAGTGATAATTATGATGACATAATAGACCTTCCGCATCATGTATCCATGACACATCCGCGTATGAGCAGTGACATGCGTGCAGCCCAGTTCTCACCGTTTGCCGCCCTGACCGGGTATGAGGAATGTCTTGAGGAGGCAGTAAGGCAGACATCACATTGGATTGAGCTTGACGATAGTATTAAGGAGATAATCAACAGAGAGCTTAACCTGACTAAGGAAAGACTTTTGCAAAAAGCATCCGGTGTATCCGTTAAGCTCACGTATTTTGTGCCTGATTCACGCAAGGAGGGCGGCGAGTACAGGACGGTTGAGGGCAATGTAAAGAAGATTGACGAGTATAATGGTGTTATTGTGCTGGATGACGGGGAGGAGATTGAGATTGGGAGAGTGAGGGGGTATAGATTACAAAATTTACAGTGAGTATTAGAAAAAGACAGTGTATTACTCATATTGTGAGTATTCGGGCAGATTGATGTGGTACAGCGTCAGACAAACAAATAAAATATATTGGAAATTGTTATACATTTTTTAATATCAACAGAAATAAACTTTCACATTGGGATGATGCAACACAGCCGCTTGATACAACAAAGTTGCTTAGTGTTGAAGAAGCACATTCATTAATTAAAAGAACATTACAGCTCATAGATGAATACTATCAGGACTGAAACTAATAAGACTGAGAAAGGAGAATCCATACATGAATGATTTTAATATTATAGATATTGAGAATGAAGAATTTAATATTCTGATATTAATGATGACTTGTGATTCTCCATTTGATTATATTACAGAGATTGCAGAGCAGCTTAATAATAAGCAATTTAAAGGTTCGGTAATAATAGACGAGATGCTTCATAGTGGTAATAGCGATGAGAGATTTATAACAGGTTATTTTGATGGAGTGGCATTTGATGAGAATAGCTTTAGATTCTTGACGGTTCCAGCCAGAAGTGATCTGCGTCAGCCTATGTGTACTTATCTTGCATCTGATTTGGATGTGCTTAATTACAGTATTTTGACAATTAGGCAGCAAAAGCTTATTTCAAAAGGATGTTATATATAATTGTTGAACAAAGAATTAAATATTTTTAAAACAATACCGCATCTGGTACAGATATTAAGATATCGGCTAGGATGCGGTATTTTTTGCATCCATGAAAATGCTTTTGTCCGGGAGTGTGATTTAGTATAATTATAAAATAATAAATATTTCGGAATCATATGATTATGTGAATAATGACGATAATGTATGTGATGGGCTTGATTCGCATGCAACATATGTTGGAAGCGTGATACTTGATTGTCTCGGCAATGCGTCCCGGAAAGCAGATTTAAGAATTGCAAAGATTCTGGGAAACGGACGTGGCAGCAGCTATGACGCATATACGGCAATCCTTGACCTTGCAGACAGGCATGTACAGCTTATAAACTGCTCTTGGGGAGGTAAGACGGACAATAAGATGCTGGCATTTGCAATGAAATACGCAGCAGAGCACAATTCAATAGTTGTATGTTCAAGCGGTAATGACGGAAGTGCGGTTGCTTATCCTGCAAAATATTCCGATACGATTGCAGTAAGTGCATGTGACAGTGACGGTAAGATAGCAGATTTCAGTAATACAGGAAGTGAGATAACCTATTGTGCTCCGGGAGTTGACATAGTGGTTGATGGTGTTGAAAACAGCCGCCGGATTGTGTCCGGTACATCATTCTCAGCACCTGCAATAACTTCTATGAGTGCAATATCAATTATGGATAATACGAAAATATATATAAGCTTTAATCATTCTGATTATAACGGATATAAATTCAACAGGTCGGAATTGCAGCCGGGAGATTATACCGTCTCAGTATTTGCAAGATATAATTCGGGAGAAGGCCCTGAGTCATCGGTTGGCTGGAGCAGCAGTACTACGTTTGTTATAAAGTAGATAAAGCAGATAAAGCAGATAAAGGCTGCCTTGCGGGGCAGCCTTACACCAATGCCTATACACCTTTTCTGTACAGATAATAAGAATAAGCAAACGGTACAACGAGAAACAGAACAATCACGATTGCCGGAATATATGCAGTTTTTAAGAATGCATTTGCGATAAATGCAATTCCGCAGATTATAAGAAGCCATGAGCTCATGCGGTTGGTACGGTTCCAGTTTTCTTCGCTGTTAAGTGTCCAGCTTATTTTGACTCCGATGCTGTAGTTCTGCTTGACCTTATGCATGTAGTTACCGAGAACGATGAATAGAATACCCAGCAGAATATTAACAAAGAGAGTTATATCAATATCAATCCCAAGAGCAGTGCCGTAGATGACAATTGCTTCAACAATTGAAACTGCCGGTATAATCCAGAGCATAAGGCACTGAATCCTGGGGCTGATATTCTGTCTTCGCGGGTCGGATGTTGTAACTGCGAAAACAAGCCACTGGATAGCAAGCATGAACAGAGGGATACCTAATACCGCTGTTCCTTTGCTGCTCCAGCCGTTGACGTTATTGGCAGCATCAAAATGTGTCGGAATCATGTCAGGAAGACTGTTCCACATAACCAGCCCGAATATTACGGGAATGATAAGGATGATACTTGTAGATATCATAGTCCATTTATATTTTTTCAGCATACTAATCTCCATTCCGCAGGCACAAAGTGCCGGAGGAATCGCGGGCCAAATGTCTGATTTGGCTCTGCGATAGATGCTATTTGTGGTGCCTGCGGCACAAATAGCTGTGTAAAAAATAAGATATCAATCTTATTTTTCACACTAATCTCCATTCATATTTGTTGTTAAATTCCTGAGCCATAGCATAATCTCATCAACTACTGAGGTGTTAAGCTCGTAATAAACATAATTTTTGACTTTTGTTTCCCACACCAGATCAGCTTTTTTGAGGATGTTCAGGTGATATGAGATGGTTGCACCCGTCATGTCAAAGTGGCTTGCAATCTCTCCGGCAGACAGCCTGCCATTCTTTAGAAGCTGCAGGATATCGCGGCGTACAGGGTCGGACAAAGCCTTAAATGTGTCGGCGAAAGCCAAATTATCACATCCCTTCACATTAAGCATTTAGAAATATTTCTAAATAGATAATATTACACACCTGCTGCATAGTCAACAACTATTTAGAAAAATATCTAAATATAGTAAAGGTGGGATTACTTGAAAAATCTGTCACTTGTAATGAATAATTTATTCATATATTATAATTAGTGTAATCGGTAATACATTAACAAAAGTTTAAGAAAGGTAACTGAACTTATATGAGAAAGACATATAGAAAAACGCAGATAATAACAGCGGCAATTCTCGCAGCGGCGCTCGCACTTACAGGCTGTGCCGGAAAGCAGCCTGATAGCAGAAGCACACAGGAAAATGGCACACAGCTTCAATCTCAGAATCAGCAGAATCCTGCTGCCGATACAGAAGCTGATAATCCGGGAACAGATTCTGCCAAGCAGGCACAGGCAGATTCTAAGAATGCGCCGGAATCAGCACCAACACCGGATAAAGAGACATCAGCACCGGTAGAGCAGACACCAATATCAAAGCCATCTGCCCCGGTATCACAGCCGACACAGGAAGTTCAGGTTCCGGTTACAAATCCGGTTCCGTCTCCAACTACAGCACCAACTACAGCACCAACTACAGCACCAACACTGGCAACTGCGGATTCATCACAGGATATCGTATCACAGGCAAATGCTCTGTCAGCAGCCAATATTGCATATTACAGCGAGATACTTGAGCTGGTTAACAATATAAGGGCAGAGGCAGGCGTGTCACCGCTTACGCTTGATACGACACTTTGTCAGGCAGCAACGGTAAGAGCAATAGAGATGGATAACACAGGGGTATTTTCACATACAAGGCCTGACGGAACAGACTGCTGGTCTGTATTCAAATTATACGGAATTACCTATAGAACATGCGGAGAGAATATTGCAATGGGTCAGAGGACACCGGCACAGGTAGTTGAGAGCTGGCGCAATTCTCCGGGACATTACGCTAATATGGTCAAAGCAGGCTTTGGTAAGCTTGGTGTAGGCATGAGCAACAGCAACAGAATCTATTGGGTGCAGATGTTTACCAACTGATAAAAGAGTGGTAGAATATTCTGTATAAAATAAACCTGACAGATTGGAGATAGTGTGAAAAATACAGATTGATATCTGATTTTTCACACAGCTATTTGTGCCGCAGGCGCCACAAATAGCATTTATCGCAGAGCCAAATCTGACATTTGGCTCGCGATTCCTCCGGCACTTTGTGCCTGCGGAATGGAGATTAATATGACAAAGGTTAATGCATTTTTACAGGATGGATTTGAGACAGTGGAAGCACTTGCAGTTGTTGATGTACTTCGCCGCGCAGGAATGGATGTTGAGACGATTTCGCTGATGGACGGGCTTGAGGTTAAGAGTGCGCAGAACATTATTGTTAAGGCAGATAAGGAATTTGCCGGATATGATTTTGCAGACACGGATGTATTCTTCCTTCCGGGCGGACCGGGTACGAAGAATTATGAGACAAAGCCTGAATTTATAGATGTAATTGCCAAAGCTTACAAAGAGGGCAGGCTTATAACGGCAATATGTGCCGCACCAAGTGTACTTGGTAAGATGGGACTCCTTAAGGGACGCAGGGCAACATGTTTTCCGGGATTTGAGAATGCTCTTGAGGGCGCACAGGTAACGGGCGGACGCGTAGAGACAGACGGCAATGTCATAACAAGCCGTGGTATGGGAACTTCAATAGACCTGGGACTTGAGATAATAAAAGTAATCGAAGGTGAAGAAAAGGCACAGAGCATAGCAAAGAGCACACAGTATCTTGATTAACATGAATCTTATTGCAGATTCATATGATACCTGCGGTATATTATACTGCAGGTATTTTTTAATTTGCAAAATGCTTATGAGCGAGAATTTTATACGAAATTATTCAAGGAATGTTATATAAAAACGACAAAGCACCTGCTTATGCCTTTGCCGTTTTTACACAACCGTGATTAAAATAGTACGTGAATAAATTACCTCCCATAATCTAATTTTGCATATTGACAATATACCCTGTGGGGGTATATATTAAACGTGCAGGCAGCGCACTGATATAGTTGCAGCACAATGTAAGCGGTTTTGCAGGTTATATGGCATAGCTGCAGTTATTATAACTGACAAACAGACACAAACAGACTGTCGGGAATGGAGAGATAGTATGGATAATAATGGTTCAGAGGAGAAGTGCATGAAGGAATGCTGCTGTTGCGGGCGCAAGAAGGAACGCACGCCAGATGAGTATAAGAAGCTTATCAACAGGCTTAACAGAATTGAAGGCCAGATAAGAGGGATTAAGGGAATGATAGAAAAGGATGCATACTGTACGGACATTCTCGTACAGTCAGCGGCAGTAAGCGCTGCCATGAATGCATTTAACAGGGAATTGCTTGCTAACCACATACGGACATGTGTGGCAGAGGACATAAGAAAGGGTAATGACGAGGTAATTGATGACCTCGTTGCAACACTTCAGAAACTTATGAAGTAGCGTTATACGGGACGGAGGTGATATGAATTGAAGCAATACACAGTTACGGGTATGAGCTGCGCGGCATGCAGTGCGCGTGTTGAAAAAGCAGTGTCAAAGGTTCCCGGAGTAACATCCTGCTCGGTAAGCCTGCTTACTAACTCAATGGGAGTTGATGGAGATGTATCGGAGCAGGCGGTAATATCAGCAGTAGAAGCGGCAGGATATGGTGCTGCACCGAAGGGACAGGGAATATCAGAAGGCACACAGAACATGTACAGCAGTCAGGAGGAAGCGCTGGCAGACCATGAGACACCTGTGCTTAAGAGGAGACTCTGGTGGTCGGTTGGATTCCTTGCAGTGCTCATGTATATTTCCATGGGACATATGATGTGGGGCTGGCCGCTTCCGCATTTCTTTGACAATAACCATGTTGCTATGGGACTGGCACAGATGCTTCTGACAATAATTATTATGGTAATTAACCAGAAGTTCTTTATCAGTGGCTTTAAGAGCCTGTTCCACGGAGCACCGAATATGGATACGCTTGTCGCAATGGGTTCTGCGGCAGCATTTGTATACAGCACATATGCCCTGTTTGCAATGACGGGAGCACAGGTTAACGGTGATATGGCGGCAGTAATGTCATATATGCATGAGTTTTATTTTGAATCGGCGGCAATGATTCTTACACTCATAACAGTGGGTAAGATGCTTGAGGCACGTTCCAAGGGCAGGACGACTGATGCACTCAAAGGACTTATGAAGCTTGCACCCAAGACGGCAACCATTATAAAGGATGGAGCAGAGAAGGTTGTTCCTGTTGAAGCGGTAGCAAAGGATGACATATTTGTTGTAAGACCGGGAGAGAATATTCCTGTTGACGGAATTGTGGTTGAGGGCAGCAGTGCCGTGAATGAATCAGCTCTTACAGGTGAGAGTATACCGGTTGATAAGGCAGAAGGAGACAACGTATCTGCGGCAACGATTAACCGGTCGGGCTTTATAAAGTGCCGTGCAACGAGAGTCGGAGAAGATACAACACTTTCACAGATAATACAGATGGTAAGTGATGCAGCGGCAACCAAGGCACCGATTGCTAAAGTAGCTGATAAGGTATCGGGGGTATTTGTTCCGGCTGTAATAACAATTGCCGTGATAACAATAATTGCATGGCTTATTGCGGGACAGAGCTTCGGATTTGCACTCGCAAGAGGAATATCGGTGCTTGTAATCAGCTGTCCGTGTGCACTGGGACTTGCAACTCCGGTTGCAATTATGGTTGGCAACGGAATGGGCGCCAGGAACGGAATACTGTTCAAGACGGCTGTCTCACTTGAGGAGACAGGCAGGATTCAGGTCGTTGCGCTTGATAAGACAGGAACGATTACGAGAGGTGAACCGGAGGTTACCGATATAATACCGGCAGAGGGTTATACGGAGAATGAATTGCTTGGTAAGGCACTGGCGCTTGAAGTTAAGAGCGAACATCCGCTGGCGGGTGCAATAGTAAGACGGGGCTCGGAGAACGATATTACACCTGATGAGGTTACTGAATTTGCGGCACTTCCGGGTAACGGACTTAAAGCACGTCTTGCCGGTTCGGTAATCACAGGCGGCAGCTTAAGCTATATAAGTAACCTTGTAAATGTTCCCGAAGACATGAAAAAACAGGCAGACAGCCTTGCAGGTCTTGGAAGGACACCGCTTCTGTTTGCTGAGGATGACCGGCTTATCGGTATAATAGCGGTTGCGGATGTAATTAAGGAAGACAGTCCGGGAGCGGTTGAAGAGCTTAAGAATATGGGTATCCACGTTGTAATGCTCACCGGAGATAATGAGCGCACAGCCAGGGCAATCGGTGCTCAGGCAGGCGTTGACGAGGTTATAGCGGGAGTACTTCCTGACGGCAAGGAGAGCGTAATACGTTCGCTCAAAAAACGCGGCAGGGTTGCAATGGTCGGTGACGGGATAAATGACGCACCGGCGCTTACAAGAGCGGATATAGGAATAGCAATCGGGGCAGGTACAGATATTGCAATGGATGCGGCTGATATAGTCCTTATGAAGAGTTCTCTTGCGGATGTTCCTGCCGCAGTAAGGTTAAGCCGTGCAACACTTACTAATATACATGAGAACCTGTTCTGGGCATTTTTCTATAATGTAATAGGAATACCGCTTGCAGCCGGTGTGTGGATTCCGTTATTCCACTGGCAGCTTAACCCGATGTTCGGCGCGGCAGCGATGAGCCTGTCAAGCTTCTGTGTAGTATCTAACGCATTGCGCCTGAATCTTTTTGATATGCACAATGCGAAAAAAGATAAAAAAATAAAAGCAAAAAATAACAAGAAAAAGGAGAATAATTCAATGGAAAAGACAATGAATATTGAAGGAATGATGTGTGGACACTGTGAGGCAACAGTAAAGAAGGCACTTGAAGCAGTTGACGGAGTATCAGAGGCAGTAGTAAGCCATGAGAACGGTACAGCAGCAGTTAAGCTTGAAAAGCCTGTAGACGACAGCGTTCTGCGCAAAGCTGTTGAGGATCATGATTATAAGGTGACTGGAATCAACTAATCCGGAAGCCATACAACAGAAACAACATGCAGAACATAATACAGAGCAGCAAAAAGCACGCAGCAGCCTGTCAGTGAAATCTGATAGCTGTTACGTGCTTTTTGCTGCATATATTACACTTATTACTTACGACTTATTGCTTACAGTCTCAATGAGATTCTGCATTCTGCCGGCAATGCTGTTAAGAATAGAGATGTTGGAGTCTTCATTCTCCATAGTCTCAGCAGCATGTGCGGACAATTCTTCTGATACGGCCGATATGGTCTGGATGGATTCAACAATAGCCTGATTAGCGGTCTTAAGCTCATCAATGCTTGATGTAAGGCTGTCAACATTATCTCTTATTGCAAATGTATTATTCTGGATATCATCAAAACTCTCATGAGCTTTGATTGTGGACTGCTTCTCAGCATTAATGCCGTTAATCATCTGCTCGATTACGGATACGACTTCCTGAATTGCAGCAGAGACATTCTCGATGAGAGTAGTGATATTATCTGTGGCATTACTCGTCTGTGATGCCATCTTGGTAATCTCTGTTGCAACTACGGCAAAGCCTTTACCTGCTTCACCGGCTCTTGCAGCTTCAATACTTGCATTAAGTGCAAGCAGCTCTGTCTGTGATGCAATATCTTCAATAAGACCGATGATTGAATGCATCTGCTCTATATGAGAACTGAGATTCTGCAGCTTGGCAGCGGCATTCTCGCTGTTATGTACGGAATCATCAACATGTGATACAAGATTAATCATCTCCCGGCTTCCTGCCTCAAGACAATCAAGCGTCTTCTTCATGCTGTCGGTTATATGGCCTGCGGCATCATCAACAACATTAACTTTCTTCTGAATCTCTTCTGTCTGGATAAGCTGGCTCTGGACTGCATTAGCTGTATCAGTCGCACCGGTTGAGACATCTTCCATAGTTGACTGGGTGGCTTTGCCTGCTTCATTCAGCTTGGCAAGTTCATTGTAAATCTCATTGATGCCTGTCTGCATCTTATCAGACATCTCAGATATATTCTTAAGCAGCTCGTCGCTTTTCAGATGTGACTCCTCAAGCTTCTGAAGCTTCTGGTCGGAGTTGGCTTTTGATACTTTTGCAAGAAAAAGAGCAAATATGCCAATCATGACAGTAATAAGAATCTGGATAACGGCGGAATCCGGGCCTGCATACCCGAGCCGGCCTGTTGTTGCACCTATAATAACCGCAAGTACATTCTCGATAACAACGCCGGCGTTAATAAAAAGCATATAACGTATGTCATTATAAATGGATGCTACCAGAACAAGCGGAAGCACAAATGCATAAATAGCACTTGTAGTTGCAGTAAATATGAGACATGTGTAGTATACGGCAAAGCCTATGGCAAGAAGATGGTATATTGCCTGTGTCTCATGATTCTTTTTCCAGAATATGCGCTCTGCGATAACAGGAGCAAAACCTATTACAGAAAGAACTATGGCATATACCCATGACCTTTCACCGTTCCATGCCTGAAGAAAGCACAGAATACTGATAATAACAACTTCACAAAGATGGGTATTCATTGCAAGCCGGTTGTTGCGCTCAAGCTCGGATGAAAATTGGAATTTTTTAGACATTTATACACCTCCGACACATTTTTACAAAATCTGTTATTATTATAGTAGAAATGTCTGAAATATACAATAGTTGACAAATTAAATACTTTAATAACAATACTGTTTTTACTTTATTATATATGTTATAATGTCATTCAGCAGAAAAATGTGCCGGATAAGGCACGGAAATGAGGATAAAGATGAAGAAGAAAAAAACAGGCATTATGCAAAAAGGCATTGTGCTCGTAATGTGTCTTGTGGCACTGCTTTCGCTGGCTTCATGCGGCAGTTACAAAGAAGTCAGAAGTGTAGATGATCTCGAGGGAAGCCGTATTGGTGTACAGCTTGGAACAACCGGAGATACATACGCAAGTGATTATGAAGGCGATGATGCCGGAACAGTAATTGAGCGTTATAACAAAGGTAATGATGCAGTACAGGCACTTAAGCAGAAGAAGATAGATGCGGTAATCATAGACGAGCAGCCGGCACTTGCATTTGTTGAGAAGAATAAAGATCTTAAGATTCTTGATGAGGAATTTGCCGTTGAGGATTATGCAATATGCATTTCCAAGAACAATACAGAACTTAAGAAAAAGATTAATTCAGCGCTTGCAGAACTTAAGGCAGACGGCACTTTTGATTCAATCGCAGCCAATTATACGGGAAACGATGATGAGAAGGGTAAGACACCTTACGTTGCCAAGAATATAGAGCGCCCTAACGGAACACTTGTTGCAGCTACCAATGCGGCATTTAAGCCATATGAATACTATGATAACGGTAAGATGACAGGCTTTGATGTAGACATGATTCAGGCCGTATGTGATATCCTCGGAATGAATCTTAAGATGGAAGACATGGAGTTTGACTCGATCATTGCTGCCGTGCAGTCAGGCAAGGCAGATGTTGGCGTTGCCGGAATTACCGTAACAGAAGACAGACTTAAGAATATTGATTTTACGGATTCCTATACAACATCTAAGCAGATGATTATTGTTAAGGATCCTGATGCAGCGTCAGCAGGCGGAAGCATAAGTGAGAAGTTCAATGATAACTTTGTTAAGGATTCACGTTGGGAATACCTTATTAAGGGTCTTGGCAATACACTGCTCATAACATTATTTGCAATTATAATCGGTATTGTTCTCGGTTTCCTTATTGCAATTGTACGTACTAATCACGATAAGAATGGCGGACTTACTATACTTAACGCAATCTGTAAGGTTTATCTTACTATTGTGAGAGGAACACCTGTAATGGTTCAGCTTCTTATCATCTATTATGTAATATTTGCAAGCGTTAATACAAGTAAGATTCTTGTTGCAGTAATAGCATTCGGTCTTAACTCTGCCGCATATGTTGCGGAAGTAGTACGTTCAGGTATCATGGCGGTTGACAATGGACAGTTTGAGGCAGGAAGAAGCCTTGGACTTAATTATTCGCAGACTATGAAGAGCATTATTCTTCCACAGGCGGTAAAGAACATCCTGCCTGCACTTGGTAATGAGTTTATCAGTCTTCTTAAGGAGACTTCAATCAGTGGTTATATCGGGCTTATGGATCTTACTAAGGGCGGTGATATTATCAGAAGTATCACATATGAGCCATTTATGCCTCTGATAGCAGTAGCAATTATATATCTCGTAATAGTAATGATTCTGTCATATGGTGTTGGCAGACTTGAAAGGAGACTCAAGAAGAATGAGCGATAATCAGAATTTTAACAATAATGTGCTGATTGAAGTAAAAGACCTTCATAAGGCATTTGGTGACCATGAGGTTCTTAAGGGAATTAATACTACGATTTCAAAAGGAGAAGTTGTTGCAATAATAGGTCCTTCAGGCTGTGGTAAGTCAACATTCTTACGTTCACTCAATATGCTTGAAGTTCCTACATCAGGTTCGGTTCTCTTTGAGGGTGTTGATATTACGGACAAGTCTGTTGATATCAATAAGACACGTCAGAAGATAGGCATGGTTTTCCAGCAGTTTAATCTGTTCCCTAATATGACTGTTAAGGAGAATATTATGCTTGCACCTGTCAAGCTTCAGATAATGGGCAGTGAGGATGCCGAAGCCAAGGCAGAAGAGCTTCTGGCAAGAATAGGTCTTGCTGATAAGGCAGAGATGTATCCTGACCAGCTCAGCGGAGGACAGAAGCAGCGTATCGCAATAGCACGTTCACTTGCAATGAATCCGGATGTCATGTTGTTTGATGAGCCTACATCCGCACTTGATCCTGAGATGGTAGGTGAAGTTCTCAGTCTTATGAAGGATCTTGCAAAGAGCGGAATGACAATGGTTGTAGTGACACATGAGATGGGATTCGCAAGGGAGGTTGCAAGCAGGGTAGTATTTATCAATGACGGTACTATTCAGGAAGAGAATGCACCGGAAGCGTTCTTTGCTGATCCTAAGAATCCGAGACTTAAGGACTTCCTTTCTAAGGTGCTTTAAAAATGTCTTTGAATCAGAGATTCTGTTAATAAGGAGAAGATATGAGTAATACAAGAAGCAGTAACGGCGGCAACAGGCCAAGACACAGAATGAACAGAAGGCAGAGAGAAGAACTCATGCGTAAGAGAAAGATAGCAACCGCAGTTATTCTTATGGTTATTATAATTGCTGCTGCCGGAATTATATGGGGCATTGTGGCACTTGTAAGACATTCCCGGGGCGGCTCTGATAAGCCACAGCACAATTCGCAGGTAACGCAGACAGCACAGTCAGGCCAGAATGAGACACAGGCAGCCGGTTCGGTGACACAGACCGTGACAGCTGATACTGTTGCACATACGACAGATGATGTGACAAGAGTTACACCTCCGGCAGATATGACGGAATCATCGGAAGGCACAGCAGTACCTCAGGAAACAGCATCAGTGGCAGATGTTCCGCCTGTTACATCTGCTGTGACAGCATCTGCGGCACATTCTGAAGATGAGAATACTGACAGGACATTCACGACTTCCAAGGGATTCACAGGATATGTCAAGGACGGAGTTACATATATAGACGGCTACCTTCTGGTTAATAAGACATACAGCCTTCCGTCTACATATGTTCCGCAGAATCCGGATGTTCCTGTAACGGCAAGCTGGAGTACAACAAGCCTCGACAAAGATCTGATGGATGCATGGAGAACTATGAAACAGGATGCAGATGCACTTGGTCTTAATCTCGTGCTTTCAAGCGGATACCGTTCTTACAGTACACAGGTTACGCTTTACAACAGATATGTTGCACAGGATGGCAAGGCAGCTGCCGATACATACTCGGCAAGAGCCGGATACTCAGAACATCAGTCGGGACTCTGCTTTGATCTTAATTCAATTGAGGACAGCTTCCAGTATACTGATGAGGGTAAGTGGGTTAATGACAATGCTTACAAGTATGGATTTACAATAAGATTCCCTAAGGGAAAGGAAAGTTATACCGGATATCAGTATGAGTCATGGCACCTGCGCTATGTTGGCAAAGATCTTGCACAGAAGCTTTATAATAATGGTGACTGGCTGTCACTTGAGGAATATTTCGGTGTGACAAGTGAGTATAAAGATTAATAATATGAGATAAGGATTGAGGGTGTTATGTCACAGACAACAAAGAGGGCGCTTGCAGCTTCGCTTAAGAATCTTCTGCTCAAAAAGCCGCTTGATAAGATTACGATTAATGATATTGCTGAGGACTGCGGAATTAACCGCATGACGTTCTATTATCATTTTAAAGATATATATGATCTTATTGAGTGGACATGCATTGAGGATGCCACAAGAGCGCTTGAAGGCAATAAGACATATGATACCTGGCAGCAGGGGTTCTATCAGATATTTGAGGCAGTACAGGAGAATAAGCCGTTTATAATGAATGTCTATCACTCCGTGAGCCGTGAACAGGTTGAGAGATATCTGTACAAGGTAACCTATGGGCTTCTTATAGATGTGGTGAACGAGAAAGCAGCCGGTATGTCTGTCCGTGATGAAGATAAGGAATTTATAGCTGACTGCTACAAATACATGTTTGTGGGAATAATGCTTGAATGGATACGCAATGATATGAAGGAAAACCCTGCATATATCATAGAGCGCCTTGACGGGCTCGTTCACGGAAGTATTATGACAGCACTTAATAATTACCGCAATAATCCGTAGGTATCAGAGTCGGGGCTGTTGCCCCGGCATCTTTATACAAAACAGGCGTTATGATAAAAATTTTATCATGGCGCTTTTTTTGTTTATTGTTAATGGATTTCAGGCACAATATAATATGCACATAGAAACAAAGAGGCAGCGCAGAACAGGAGGCTAGATTGAAAAATCATCCTGATAGATGATTTTTCAATCCGCTATTTGTGCCGCAGGCGCCACAAATAGCATATATCGCAGAGCCAAATCCGAAATTTGGCTCGCGGTTCTTCCGGCACGTCCGTGCCTGCAGAACAGGAGGTAAGTATGTATTATTCAAGCGGTAATTATGAAGCATTTGCACGTCCGTTAAAACCTGAGGGCGTGGACGGAAAATCAGCTTATATAGTAGGAAGCGGTCTTGCAGCACTTGCAGCGGCATGTTTCCTGGTAAGAGACGGTCAGATGAAGGGTGAGCACGTACACATTCTTGAGAAGGATAAGATTCCGGGCGGTGCATGTGACGGATACAAATATGAGAATGTCGGCTATGTTATGCGAGGCGGACGAGAGATGGACAATCATTTTGAATGTATGTGGGATCTGTTCCGTTCTATTCCGTCAATTGAGACTGAGGGTGTATCGGTTCTTGATGAATATTACTGGCTTAACAAGGCCGACCCGAACTATTCACTCTGCCGTGCAACTGTGAACAGAGGCGAGGATGCCCACACAGACGGCAAGTTCTCAATATCAGACAAGGGCGCACTTGAGATAATGAAGCTTTTCTTCACACCTAATGAAGAACTGCAGGATAAGAAGATTACAGATGTGTTCGACAATGAAGTGCTGGATTCTAATTTCTGGCTGTACTGGAGAACGATGTTTGCATTTGAGAACTGGCACAGCGCACTGGAGATGAAGCTGTATATCCAGAGATATATCCACCATATCGGAGGACTTCCTGACTTTACAGCGCTGAGATTTACCAAATACAACCAGTATGAGTCAATGATTCTTCCTATGGTGAAGTATCTTGAGAGCTTCGGTGTACAGTTCCATTACGGTGTTAAGGTTGTAAATGTAAAGTTCGACATCACAGATGCAAGAAAGCAGGCTGCCCGCATTGATGTAATCGATAACGGCAGGGAAAGCGCAATAGACCTTACGGAGAATGATCTTGTATTTATTACAAACGGAGGCTGCGTTGAGAATTCAACTATTGGTGACCAGAATACACCGGCAGTATTTAATAAAGAGATAAAGCCGGGCGGAGGCTGGGATATGTGGCGTAAGATTGCCGCACAGGATCCTTCATTCGGACATCCGGACAAGTTCTGTTATGACCCTGAAAAGTCTAACTGGATGAGTGCAACCGTAACAACTCTTGATGACAGAATAATTCCTTATATAAAGAAAATCTGTAAGAGGGACCCTCTTTCAGGTAAAGTAGTAACCGGCGGCATCGTAAGTGTTAAGGATTCTTCATGGCTCCTTAGCTGGACGATTAACCGTCAGCCACAGTTCAGGTCACAGCCAAAGGGTCAGGTTCTTGTGTGGGTATATGCACTGTTCTCTGACAAACCGGGCGATTATATAAAGAAACCTATGAGAGAATGTACAGGAAAAGAAATATGCATGGAGTGGCTGTATCACCTTGGCGTCCCTGTTGAAGAAATAGAAGACATGGCAGCCAACAGCGCCAACACTGTACCATGTATGATGCCTTACATTACAGCATTTTTCATGCCTCGTGCATATGGTGACAGACCTGATGTTGTACCTGAGAAAGCAGTCAACTTTGCATTCTTAGGCCAGTTTGCAGAAACAAAACGCGATACCATATTTACAACAGAGTATTCAATCAGAACCGGCATGGAAGCAGTCTACACGCTCCTTAACATTGACCGCGGCGTTCCGGAAGTATGGGGAAGCGTGTATGACCTCCGTTGTCTGCTTGATGCAACAGTAAAGCTTCGCGACGGAAAGAAAGCAACAGACATGGAGCTCAATCTTATTGAAAAGTTTGCGCTCAAGGAAGCACTAAAGAAAATCAAGGGTACTGACGTTGAAAAACTCCTTAAGGATTACAACGTAATCTGATATCCTTACAAATCATTACTACATTATATGTAGATGTGATAATGTGAATTGAAATCAAAAATGTGAAATCAGTGAAATCAAAATGAAATCAGCAAAACGGGCATCTGGTACTGCATTTGACAGCAATGCGGCAGGGTGTCCGTTTTGCGTGTGCGAAATATTATCCGCAATGTTGCGCGGCAGGACAGTATGGTCTATAATTTTTATGTTACACAAAGTATGGGGGAAGAACTGTATGTCGGTTAAGAGAAAAATATTTAACATAATTCAGATAGGGGACAAGAGCAATTATATAAGCAGATGCTTTGATATATTTATAACTATAACGATAATTTCCAATATAGTAGTAATGTTTTTACAGACATTTTCCGAACTTGCAGCCTGCATGGCGGTTTTCAAGGGGATAGAATATGTTACGACATTTGTATTCTGCATAGAATATGTCCTTAGAATCTGGACTGCGGATTACCTGTATCCTGACAAAAGTGAGTTTAGGTCACGTCTCAGTTTCCTGATATCATTTGACGGAATTGTTGACCTGCTTACAATAATCCCTGCATTTTTCTTATCGGGCTTTGTAATATTCCGAATGCTCAGGGTAGTAAGAATCTTCCATCTGTTCAGGCTTAATGCCAGATATGATTCATTCAATGTAATTACAGCCGTATTATATGAAAAACGTAATCAGATTATGTCGTCGGTATTTATAGTGCTGATTCTTATGCTCGCGAGCAGCCTGTGCATGTACAGTGTGGAGCATGATGCACAGCCTGACGTATTCCGCAATGCATTCAGCGGCATATGGTGGAGTATGTCAACGCTCCTTACTGTAGGCTACGGAGACATATATCCGATAACAACACTTGGAAGAATAATGGCAATCTGCATTGCCTACCTTGGAGTTGGCGTGGTGGCTATCCCAACCGGTATCATAAGCGCCGGCTTTGTAGAGCAGTACCAGCGTAAAAGTGATATCTCCAATTACCGCGATGTTGACATTAAGGATATTGTCGAGATAATGATAGACAAACGCCTTGCGGGAAAGACACTTGCAGAGGTTGAATACGGCGACAACTTCTCGGTATATCTTGTGCTGCGCGATAATCTGTCAATCCTGCCGCAGGATGACATGATATTGAAGGAGAAGGATATAGTTGTGGCAAGGTGCCGGAATTAGGGAAATGGGAGACTATGTTGATAATTATGTTGATTGTGGTATTGCTTTTTAACAAATGCTCTGCTACAATCAACTCAAAGCATATATTCTACAATTCAACAACGTAAGTTGATCTAATTTCTAATCTTTATTCAATGAATTCTATGCTTTTATAACTCACTTAACATTTTTATAGCATAGTGCATTGGACGGAAGATTGGATTGGCGGTCTGCAACTGTAGGTTGGCATTTGTAGCTGCATATTGGAATCTGTAGATTGTGTGTTGTATCCTAAGATATATAGGTTCTGTATTTCTTCCTGCTCCGCATGCGCTGTGGGAACAGGAGGAAACATGAAACCTTTGGAACAGATGAACATTGTGGATGACTTTCTGGCAGGCAGTCTTATAGGTCACAAGGAGTATGGCGAAGCGGCATCACGCTACATCCTGAGCTGCATACTGAACCGTAAGATTGGGAAGCTTAACGTAGTAACGCAGAAGTTTCTTATTGGGGACAACCCTGAGAGGCATGGTATCAGAATGGATGTCTACCTTGATGAGGAAGAAGGCGAGATATTCGATGTTGAACCGGACAAGAATAATAATGCAAAGGATATTGCAGCACTTCCCAAAAGGGCACGGTTCTACCATGACAAGATTGACACAGCTAATCTCAGATCGGGCAGTAACTACGATGACCTTCGCGATGTGATTGTCATATTTATCATGCCGTATGACCCGTTTGGGCTTAATAGGATGGTGTATACAGTCAAAAAGAGCTGTGTGGAAGTGCCCGATATGCCGTATGATGACGGTGACAGGACGATATTCCTGTATACAGGCGGGACAGAAGGACATCCGACAGAACAACTGCGTCAGTTATTACACTATATGGAGAACTCCGTTGCAGAGAACGCCTGCACGAAAGAACTGATGGAGCTTCATAAGATGGTGGAGGCTGTCAAGCAGGATGGAGAGGTAGGTCTTGCATATATGAAGAGTTTTGAGATTGAGGAGAAGATTCGCAGAGAGGGCGAAGAACGCGGCAGGGAAGAAGGAATACATGGAATGATTAGAACATGCCGCAGATTCAAGCAGACTGACGCCCAGATTGTACAGCTCCTTCAGGAGGAGCTTAACCTTACAAGAGAACAGGCTGAGGATGCCTTGGCAAAGTACACACCGGCTTCAGATGAAAAAGTAATACAGTGATGAAATAAAATGCCGACAATTGCATAACAGAATAACAATAATCCCAATAATCCGGCACAGCCATATGGCATTGATGCTCAGATTATTGGGATTTTTTATTAATTATATATAATTATAATTAATTGCCGGCAATTAAAACTCATTAAGGATTACATTTTTTGCAGGCAGAATAACCTCTGGAGATAAGAGTATCTCTGTCACCGTCGAATTCCGCATAGTTGGATGCCTTGATCTGCTTGGCACTTGAACATCCGGCATAGTGGAACTTCTTAGTGCTCTTGTTTAACACATAGTGACCGGACTGGCTGATTGAATCATTGGCAGGTTCTTCATTTACCTGAGCTTCCCCGGCATCTTCAACAACTGAATTGTCGTCTGAACTGCCTGCATCAGCAGCATCTTCAGCAGCTTCTTCAGTTGTATCGGCGGTTTCAGTAACAGCGTCTGCCGAAGTACTTTCGGCATAAGACTTAGTCGCAGCCTGAGCAGCAACAGAAGCACTTTTTGCTGCAGTTGAGGCTTGTGTTGAAGGAACGCTTACAACAACGGCTTTGGTCTCTGTGACTGCAGCAGGAAGATTTGCAACAGATTGTACAGATGGTGCGGAAGATGCAATTTCTGACGAAGCAGTTGGCGTGCCGCAGGCGGCGGTCATAACCATACTCATAACTATAGCAGTCATACAAATGGTATTTCTTATAAAATTCTTTTGCATATAGCACACTCCTCATATAATATTTTAATATATTATAATAATATATCATTTCATACGAACAAGCAACTATTAATTATTAGATGTTTTTATTCAAATCTTTCAACAAGAGCGTATATTACTGTAACATTATATAAAAAGAACACACCGAGATAAGAAAGAATTATATAGGCAATTGCTTCACTGACATTCGGTGTTTTACTTTTGGCTGTAGCCAATGCGTGCCGATGAGAGCCAGATTTCACTATAGAATTCTTATTATGCGCAAATATGCTGTAAATCCCATGTATAATCATATCAACCAACCTGAACAGGAAAAATCCGATAACCGCACCGAGTGTATTCATCAGAAGGTCATCAATATCGGATACGCGCCAATTGAAAAGCTGCATAATCTCAATCGCGAGGGAAGAGAGCATGCCGATAAGCAGAACCTGATGAAATCTGCATCTTCGCCATATCATTGGAAGCAGGAAGCCAAGTGGCATAAACATGATAATGTTAAGAATATACGAAATTGTATAAGTGTCTGTTGAAAAAGGTACAAGATTAATCGTGCCGGAATCTATAACGATACCGCTCCGGATAAGCTCGTATATCGTTGGGATACCGGTAACTTCAAGTGCCATGGAGAGGTAGAAAATGAAGATATAAGTCATCACATAATGCATCCGTCCGTATCTGACATTTTTAAATTTGGTCATATAAAGCTGCCATATAATACACGGGACAAACACACAGAGCCGGAATGATACAATAAAGATTAAATCTAAAAATAAAGTGTTCATAAGTTTTCTCCCTGATAAAATAAGGAGACTGCCAAAGCTGCATCCGAAGATGGCTGAGCCTTAACAATCTCCTCAATTGGAAAATCAGTAAATGCAAATCTGAACCATGCAAATCTGAACCATGCAAATCTGCATCGCCTATCTCACATCTGTTTTTGTAAATGTACTGAACAGATTAACTAGCTCATCATCTGCCTGATAGAAGCGGCAGCCGGATTCGGTTGTACGCCTGGCATTATTGTCAGTCAGTGATGAATTGTAGGTTACACACAGTACAGGTCTGTTCAGGTCAATAGTGGCTGGCGCACTGTCGAGTCTGTCTGCAATCTTATTAAGAATTTCGGCACCATTTTCAGTATAGTCAGCATAAGAATCATTTGAACCATCTAAGTTATTGTAGAAGCTGCGTGTAGCTGAACCATCGTACAGGTTACCGTCATACAGAAGTGTGAATGACAAAGTACAGTTCCTTACGGCATAACCATCGGGAAGCTGTGCATCAAGCAGCTTATTTACAGCATTGGAAGCATCTGAAGCTGCATTAATACGCTCAACAAGCAGCTTGAGTGCTCTTGGTGTATCAGCAGATATGCCGGCATAAAAATTAAGGGTTGAACTCTTATAGTTGACTTCCACATAGAATCTTCCAATGCAGTCACCTGAAGAATAGCGTGATGTGTGGCTGATGGCAGCAGGAAGATCCAGTGAACGGAAATCTTCACAAAGAGCCTCATACAGGTCACGTTTGTCATTGTCAGATATCTTCCATGAAGAGTGGCCTGTCATATACAACTCACATGAAGCAAGAGAGTTATATTCAGGCAGATTCTTATATATGGAAGTATAATCATCAGACTTATTCAGTGTATTGATAAATGTCTGGTACTCATTTAACGGTACATACACCTTACGTCTGAGCGTTCCGATACCTTTGCCGAATTCCACACTCAGCCGTGTAGAATAGGCACTGACAGAGTCAGCATCATCAGCTGTTTTTATATCATTTATATTCTGCTCAAGATAGCTGACAAGCTTACTGATTATCTCCTGATTATATATTTTTGTGGCTGCTGCTTTCTGGGTAAAATAATAATCATGTCCTACATCACTTCTTGTGAGAGAAGAGTAATCGTCTGTATTGATGATTACGTATTTCACGCGGTCGGCTGAAGGCACATTGTGAATCTCATAAAAATATCCGGCAGCGATTATAATGACAAACAGTATATTAAATGCTGCAAGTGTCCACAGGCTTTTGAAGGATTTCATTACATTGGCAATCTTTCTGGTTGAGATGAGCTCATAAAGAAAATATGCTATTACTGCAATAAAATAGAAAAGCACAATGTAAAACAGGTTCATGGCATTGGTTCCGCCAAACATCTCATGCCTGCGGAGGATAAGCTGGCATACCGCTGCAATTGGCAGAAGACATATGCACATCGGAGGTATAAGCCTGTATATATTCTGAAGGTGTCTGTTGGAAGCCGGCATGGTTGCTGTCTCGGATTTCCTTATTTTAAATGCATACATTCCAATGACAAAATATACTATGGCAAGCACCAGCGTATAGAGTGACGGAACAAGATGTGTCATTGGATATAACGCATCTCCGCCTATAAACAGGCTGATTACATTGCCGACGACAATGTTAATGTTATAGTCAAGTATTCCGCCAAGGCTTAACGGCAGAACCTGGACAAGAGAAGACATCATAACCGTGAAGAATGTTATAAGTCCTCTTGGAAATATAAGAAGCATAACTGAAACTGCTATATTTGAAAAATAAGTTCCTGTAATGCTCATGGCAAGGAAGCCTGCGGCGAGCATACATACAGAGCCTGCCAGTGTCGCAAGAGTTGTTGTAAGCACACTGTACATGTTGATTGCCACATATGGCGTGAACAGCGTAAGAATGCAGCAGAGTGCAGTACTTACAAGCACGATTATACACAGCCATGCAACAATCGCAGCCAGAAATGATACAGCGATGCATTCCCTTTTTACAGGAATACTGTGATAAAAGTCACTTGAGTTGCGTCTGTTCATGAATCCAAACAGATAAAGAACCATAACAGGCGCAAGAATATATATTGCTGCAAGCAGTATCGGGTGAAGTTCAAGCAGTGTGCACACCTCAGGCATATTAAGTGCGGTCTGGGCTGCGCTGCCTGATATCGTAATCTGGCCTGCCGTATATGATGCAATCCATTCGGCATTGCTCATATTATTGCCGATTACAACAAATACTGTTTCAAGGCAGAAGATTATGAGGCCCATGATTCCTATTGTGCGAAGCTGGCGCATTCCGTCTGAAAATAATTTCTTATTAAATATATTTTTCATGATTATCCTCCAATCCTCAATTATTGACCAGCACATCATCAAAACTGTATCCGAGTGCTTCCATCTCATAGGTAAATACTTCTTCAAGCGTAAGCGGAAGAATGTCAAGTATCACAGGATGCTTTGCCTGAATCTTCGCGGTAACGTCTGCTTTGTCGCCGCGTACGATAATATTGGCAACACTTCCATGCTTGGTGTAATGAAGTATATCAAGATCTGAGAATGTATCCCTGCCGTAAGTCCCTGCAAATTCCCCGGTGAATGCCACCTGAACCTTGAAAAGGGATGTCTTTAAGTTGCTTATGTCACTTTCCAGCACAAGACCTCCCTTGTGAAGCAGGGCAAGCTGGTCACACGTATCTTCAAGCTCACGAAGAGAGTGTGAGGTAAGAATTGCGGTTGCCTTGCGGTCAACAACATCCTGACATACGATATTTTTAACAAGATTACGCATTACCGGGTCAAGTCCGTCAAATGTCTCATCAAGGAAGAGATATCTCGGACGGCATGACAGCGCGAGAATAGTCGCTGCCTGCCTCTTCATTCCTTTTGAAAATGTGTTCAGGCTGCGGCTGCCGGAAAGCTTGAATATCTCCTTGAAATGTTCATAGCGTTCACCACTGAAATCAGGATAAGCAGCGGAGTAGAGCTTCGCCATCCTGTCCATTGAAGCGCCGCCGAGAAAATACAGTTCATCAGGCACAAATGCCATATGTGATTTCAATTCAGTGTTCTCGTATACATCGTTCCCGTCGATTGTGATAGTCCCCATGTCTGCACGGTATATACCCGTCAGCAGACGTAAAAATGTTGATTTGCCGGCACCGTTGGATCCGACCATGCCGTAGATACAGCCTTCCTCAATTGTACATGAGATGCCGTTCAAAGCTTTGTAATCATCAAATGTTTTTGTCAGATTGTCAGCTTTAATCATTGCTTTGCCCTCCCGTCATATTATTGGATGAGCTGTCCCCAAACACCTCATCAACACAGCTTATTACATCTTCTTTTGTGATGCCTGCCATCTTAAGGCTTATAAGCTGCGTTTTGATATCCTGTAATTCGTCCTCTTTTGCAATGTGCATAAGCTCAAGTGCATTATCTGATATAAAGCTTCCCTTGCCAGGAACTGATTTGATAAGCGTCCTTCTGTCAAGCTCGGCAATGGCCTTCTGAATCGTGTTGGGATTAACAGAAAGCTCAACAGACAAAGTCCTTACCGAAGGCATCCTGTCACCGGGCTTAAGTACACCCTTAAGGATAAATTCCTCCGTCTGCCGTATTATCTGCTCATACACAGGCGTTCTGGACATTACATCAATCTGATACATCGTCCGCCTCCTTTAGCAATATTAACTGTATTAGTACGATTAATACAGTTGTATAATAACATGCATTCATTGACATGTCAAGAGTGGGGAAAGTGTATTGCATCAACAGGGGGAAGTGTATTGCATCAACAGACACGCTCCCGCTTGGACGGCAGCGCAGCGGATACTAAGCTCATGCCTGCGGCTGGCCTTGCAGACGCATAACCAGCTGTAAAAGATAAGTAATAAGTGTTTATAAACCAAGAGCAGTAGTGTTCCGGGTTGGCTCCCAAACAAAGCAGAATAGGTGTGTAAAAGACACGGCTATGCACCCGCCGGTACTTAGCGAACGCAAAGCGTGAGCTTAGTATCCGCTGCGAGGTGCATGCAGCGGGAGCGAGTGCCTTTTACACATCTATTCTGCCCTTATTCTGCCCTTATTCTGCATTTCCCCTTGTAATATTTCCACAATAAGGTAAAATGTTATGTATGCGGCTTTGCAGCCGTACGATATGAAAAATGATAGAATATTCAGGGAGAGTACATTACAATGGACAAATTAAAACCGATGCTTTTTACGGTAATGAAGGGTTACACAAAAGAGCAGTTTGTTAAGGATGTAGTAGCAGGAATTATTGTAGCGATTATAGCGCTGCCGCTTTCAATAGCACTTGCACTTGCGTCAGGCGTAGGACCGGAGCAGGGTATCTATACAGCGATAATCGCAGGCTTTATAATTTCCTTCCTTGGCGGAAGCAGTGTGCAGATTGCAGGTCCGACGGCTGCATTTGCAACAATAGTAGCGGGAATCGTAGCAGAGAACGGAATGTCAGGACTCGCAACGGCAACAATACTTGCCGGAATTATACTTATAGTCATGGGACTTTTAAGATTCGGAAGTCTTATAAAGTTCATACCTTATACGATTACAGTAGGTTTTACAGCCGGAATTGCGGTAACAATAGTTATAGGACAGCTCAAGGATTTCTTTGGAATAACATATGCACAGGGAACACAGGCTGTTGAGACAATGGAAAAGCTTAAGGCAGATGTTGCATTTGCAGGAACCGTTAACTGGCAGGCAGTGATAGTAGGCGTTGTATGTCTTGCCGTGCTTATCGTATGGCCTAAGATAAGTGAAAAGATTCCGGGTTCACTTATAGCGGTAATAGTGGGAATTGTTATGGTTAAGGGAATCGGAATGCATGTAAATACAATCGGAGACCTCTATACAATAAGTAATGCACTTCCAAAGCCTGTTATGCCTGATTTCAGTCTTGAGACTGTAGGCAGAATGCTTCCGGATGCATTTACAATAGCTATACTTGCAGCGATAGAATCACTGCTTTCATGTGTTGTAGCTGACGGAATGGTTAATTCAAGACACCGTTCCAATATGGAGCTTGTTGCGCAGGGTGCGGGTAATATCGGTTCTGCATTATTTGGCGGAATTCCTGCAACGGGAGCAATAGCAAGAACAGCAGCTAATATTAAGAACGGCGGGCGTACACCTGTTGCCGGAATGGTGCATGCAATTGTGCTGCTGCTTGTGCTGGTTGTACTTATGCCATATGCGGCACTTATTCCGATGCCGACAATTGCGGCTATTCTTTTCATGGTAGCTTACAATATGTGCCAGTGGAGAACTTTCGTACATTTAGTGAAAACTGCGCCAAAGAGTGATATAATTGTACTTGTGCTTACATTTGCGCTTACAGTTATATTTGACCTTGTCGTAGCAATTGAGATAGGAATGATACTTGCATGTCTGCTCCTTCTCAGGCGTATGAGTGAGGAATCAGAGGTTAAGAGCTGGAAATATATTGAGGATGAGAATGATCCTGACAGCATTATGCTCCGCAAGGTACCTAAGCATGTAAGAGTATATGAGATAAGCGGCCCGATGTTTTTCGGAGCTGCTGACAGAATAGCAACAATTTCAGTAAAGGACTTTACCAGGTGCCTCGTTATAAGAATGCGTGCGGTTAACGCACTTGACGCAACAGCGATGCATTCACTTGAGGAGCTTTACGATAAACTTAGCAAAAAACATATAGCAGTAGTATTTTCACATGTGAATGAGCAGCCTATGCATGTTATGCAGAAGGCAGGATTTGTTGAAAAAGTAGGCAGTGAGAATTTCTGTGCGCACATTGATGAAGCGCTTGAAAGAGCAGCAGGATTTGATTCTAACGACTGATATTTGAAGAATGACCGGTGACGGTCAGGTATGGAGGCATCATATGGATAATAATGAAGGGAAGCACAGGCAGGCTGATATTGCAGACGATAACCGTAAGAAGTGGAATTATGATATAAAAAAATATGCCGTTGTGGCAAGTGTCGCCATAGTGACATTCTTTATTTGTGTGCTGCTTTTCTTCATTGTATACAGATACAGTGGTTTTGCCAAAATCTGGGACAAGCTTATGTCTATTATGCAGCCGTTTATAATAGGAATTGTGCTTGCATATATTGTCAATCCGATAATGATGGTGGTTGAAGGGATAGTAATGCGTCTTATCGGACCTAAGGTGAAGAATCCAAAGACTGCCGAGAAGACGGCAAGAGGCATTGGAATCATATGCGCGCTTATGCTGTTTATACTTATTATCGTGTTCCTGCTTGAACTTATCATACCTCAGATAATCAGCAGTGTTCAGGGAGTTGTCGGAAGTCTTCCGGATGAGATCAGCTCATTTGTCGCATGGATAACAGAGGTGACAAGGGGCAATGAGCAGATATCCAATATGGTTGAAAAAGGGATTATCTCAGGAACAGACTTTATCGGCAAGTGGGTTCAGGAGCACCTGCTTCCACAGGCTAATACGTACATTGTATCAATTACGACAGGTGTAGTTAATGTTGCCAGGATAGTTGTAAATGTATTTGTCGGCATTATTATTTCGGTATATGTACTTGCCAGCAAGGAAAGATTCATCGGACAGTCCAAGAAGATGATATATACGATGTTTGACGCGAAGCGCGGCAATATAATAATAAGGACGGCAAGAAAGAGCAATGAGATATTTGGCGGATTTATTATGGGCAAGATAATAGATTCACTTATTATAGGAGTGCTCTGCTATGTAGGGCTTCTTATACTCAGAATGCCATATCCTACGCTTGTCAGTGTTATTGTCGGTGTAACCAATGTAATTCCATTTTTTGGTCCGTACATCGGAGCAGTACCGAGTTTTATAATTATTACGCTTGCCAATCCAATCAAGGGACTGTATTTCCTTGTATTCATTCTCGTTTTACAGCAGCTTGACGGTAATGTAATCGGACCGAAGATTCTTGGGGATTCAACAGGACTTTCGCCATTCTGGGTCGTATTTGCAATTATTGCAGCCGGAGGAATATTCGGATTTGCAGGAATGCTTCTTGGTGTGCCAACATTTGCAGTTATATATTACATAGCAGGCGAGATAGTCAGTCATAAGCTTAAGATGCGTAATCTTCCGCCGGATACAGAGAGTTACATAAAGGCTGAAGAACTTGATATTTCCACAAATGAAATCAAATACAAAGAGTAATTGTCAGAATATTTTGAATAATACACACAATTAAGAGAATAAAATACAAAAGATAATATAAAAACAAAATAATTAAAAATATTTTAGAAAAAGTATTGACAAAACTGAACCTCAATGGTAATATACATACATAAACAAGAGAGATACATAAAGTATCAATCAAAAGTCAATTGATTAATCAAACCAAGTTAATCAAAGTCAAGACAGCAGGGAGGTTGATACCGTTGGGCCAGACATAGTAATAACAGTCAATATGAAGTGGTAGTACTGGACAGAAGATTTAATAACAGTATTCATATTGAACAATACCACATTAATATCCAAGATTTCAGATTCGTGTAAAGAAACGATGAAGAAGAAGCGTACATTTTATACAACCTGAAAGTTCATGAAGACGCTATATCCGAATACAGCATACGCAGCAAGCGTTAGATGCATATAATGAAGATAGTAAGCAGCAGGAACTGATGGAAGATATATCTTGTAGGTTGTGAGAGATTAAGAATAGGGTTCTTATCTTGAAACTTGATATTATAATAAGCGTCACTGTACAGAGAATGAGAGCAGTGAGGAAAGAGAGAAAAAATTGAATAACGAATCAGAGTTTTAGAACGACCATTGTACTTAAGTAATACGAGAGTATGATGGTCGTTCGCTTTTTATGAGCAGCCTGACTTCTGCATGATACTATGATTTTTATTAGAACTGTCTTTTTGAGAAAAATATGCTATAATGCTATAGTATGATGTGATGTCTGCAGAATTGTGTGAGTAATTCGCAGGTATCGGGGCGGTGTCGAAAGTCCCCTTTTATGAGGCCTTTGACACCAACGTAAGTCTGAATATATATAAGCGAGGTATTACAATGAGTGAAGCATGCAGTCATAACTGTGGAAGCTGTAGTGAGAATTGCAGCGAGAAAACGGATTTTCGTAAGAGCCTTCATGAGGGCAGCAGCGTTAAGAAAGTAATAGGAGTTGTCAGCGGTAAAGGCGGAGTCGGTAAGTCAATGATAACATCACTGCTTGCCGTTGCGGCACAGCAGTCAGGAGCACGTACGGCAATACTTGATGCAGATATAACAGGCCCTTCAATTCCAAGAGCGTTTGGAATTAAGAGTAAGGCATCAAGTGATGGAGTTGTACTTATGCCGGTTAGTTCTAAGACAGGAATACAGATTATGTCGACCAATCTCCTGCTTGCCAATGAGACGGATCCGGTAATATGGAGAGGACCTGTAATAGCAGGATGTGTTGAGCAGTTCTGGACAGATGTTATGTGGAATGATGTTGATGTTATGCTTGTGGATATGCCTCCGGGAACAGGAGATGTGCCGCTTACGGTATTCCAGTCAATACCTGTGGATGGAATTGTAATAGTCACAACTCCTCAGGAACTCGTCGGCATGATAGTGGAGAAGGCGGTTAATATGGCTTCAACAATGAATGTCCCTATACTTGGAATAGTAGAGAATATGTCATATTTTGAATGTCCTGACTGCAAGAGCCGTCATGAGATATTCGGTAAGAGCCACATAGAAGAGATTGCGGCACAGTACGGAATAAGCAATATTGCTAAACTTCCTATAGATTCATCACTTGCTGCCAATGCAGATGCAGGAACAGTGGAAGATTACAGCGGAGCAGATCTTGCAGAACTTAAGGCATTCTATAGCACACTGATGTAATAATACGGAATGAGTAATTTCTGAAGAACACTGACAGGCGGAAGGTATGAGCCCAGGTCGATGAAAACAGGGCAGCATACAAGGCACAGGATAGCATACAGAGGGATAATACTCATCATGATGCGGCTTTTGCGTATGCATAGCGATAATGCGAAGGCAAATAATATGCATATAGCCGCAAATACAGTTATCGAAGACAGTTCTTCTGATAATCCGGAATGTGAGCCGGACAGCATTAATGATAACAGAGACGACAATGCGAACAGTATTGTCGGGATAGCGGTGTATACAAGTCGTCCGAGGATGGTCATTCGTCCCTGCATGGCTAAGAATACACCGCTTTCTTTATCTGTGACATATTGCGAACATCCAAACATTGCAGCTATTGTGATAAGTATTGCGAGTATGCCGCGAAGCGGAAAAAGCTGTGTATCTGCCTGATATTCAGCAGAATGTGGGACTGATGTGCCATATGTGCCGGACTGGGTTTTACCGGAGACATCAAGAAGCCTGAATTCCACATGAAAGGTGGCAGGGCCATTAAGATAGTAGTCAAAGCGTTCATTTACATAATCTTTTGCAATATGTGAGGCGGTGCTGTCAGTGCCGGCCAGTGACGAGGCATAGTCGGCTGCAATTGATTGACCGAATATGCCGAACATTGAGTGAAATACCATTTCGCTGGACAGTGATGCCATCATGGATGAAGGAGAGCTTACAAGCTTTATACAACCGGAATATTTACCGCCTGATATGCATGCTGAGAGATTGTCGGGAAAGATGTATCCGCAGTCTGTTCTGCCGCTTATAATATCATTATTAAGCTCGTCGGCAGATGATGCCTCATAATATTCCATTGTTGTGCTGTCGGAAGACTCAATAAGATGCTGCATGGTCTGGTGTGCAAGAATGTCATTGCCGGCTGCAAGCATACCGATTCGCACAGGTTCGCTTTCGTTAAGCTGTGGAACCGAAGAGATTATGTATACACAGACAGGCATGGCAATTAAAAATATGGTCATAAGCCTGTAATTAAGCTGTCTTTTAAGAAGAAGAAAAAATCTTATAAAATATGCTCTCATAGTAATCCCCATTCCTGCCTATTTTCAAGGCATATCAAGTTTGTTCGCAAGTGTTGTTATGCATGCTGACAGAATGCAGACTGCCAGACATCCGGTTATGCAGCTTAAGTCAATATTATTGCACAGAACGCCTCTGAATGCACCTATAATATAAGTTGCAGGCACCAATACAGCCGATTTTTGGAGAACTGAAGGCAGGAAAGCCTTTGGAACCAATCCTCCTGCAAGAAATACCATCAGCACAGTCATTATAAATAAAAGTATTATACCGGCACCTGTGTTATCTGACAGCGAAAGCAGCATCTGCGATAATGAGAATATAGCAGGTAATGCAAATGCCAGCATAAGCACGGATGACGGGCCGAATGCGGTAAATACGTCCTGTAATGTGTAACGTACCTGCGGTGATAATTCCGCTGCGGTAATAGCAATTCCGGCAATTATAAGAATCAGAATAAGATAAGCTGCACTGACAGCTGAAAATCTGCATGCGGATGAAATGATGTAAGGTACTCCGTTACGCTTTATTGCAGCCTGTGTACAGGAGTTCTCGCTGCGAAGAAGACTGATACAGGATATTGATGACAGCATTATAAGTAATACGGCACCCGTACAGAAATAGAACTGTATAAGTGTCAGGCTGCCTGTTGATGATATGGTTTCTTTGCTGAAATACACAGAGCGGTCAAGCGCATGCGAGAGGTATTTGTCATTAAGATACAGTTCGGCAGCGGAAATCTCATCCTTAAGGCCGTATCTGCCGCAATAGTCATCTACAGCGTATATGCCGGCCTGCGCGATTGCCAGGTCACCTACGCCGGCGTTCACAAGTTCTCGAAACAGTGGAGAAGATGATGTGGAACCGCTTTTTGGAAGGATTACCTGTGCGGGGGTGTTGGTTCCGTTCATAATATGTTCTATGAATTGTCCCGGAACAAGTATAATGGCATCCACCGAACCATCGCGCATATTATTAAAGGCGTCATCCTCAGACATTTCCGTGAAGGAGCACTGATTTTTTACTGTATCAATCTCATTTATGAATGAAAATGCTGCGCGCGTGTATCTGTCGCTGTCTTCAGGAAGCACAAGCGCAACGTTAAGTGGTTCTTTGTGGCTGCCGCTATACAGAAGCTTTGTGCCGGCAAATGCAGCAAGCCCTGTAATTGAAGCAAAGCAGGCGGTTGTGGCAAGTATAACGGGAATCATTCTGAAAGCAGCTTTAATCTGTAAAGAGAAGAAAAGCAGTATTTTATTGAGCTGTATATTCATTGACGAACCTCCGGAATGCGGATATACCTGATCAGGGTGTCTGCAATGTCTGCGCTGCTGCGTACGGAACGCCTTAAGAATTCGAGTTCGGTAAGGCGGCCGCCTGCCATAAGATATATCCTGTCACACAGTTCCAGTTCACCGGTTTCATGGCTTGATATTATGACTGTATTACCTGTGTTGACGTAAGAACGGAGATAATTCTTGATATCTTCCTTACATACGATGTCAAGAGATGCACCGGGTTCGTCAAGAATAAGTACCTGAGGATCACGGGCGATGGCACAGGCGATTGAAAGCCGCTTTTTCATGCCGCCGGACAGCTTGCTGACATCATAGCTGCGGTATGCATCAAGACCGAACCGGGAGAGTATTCCGCCTGCCATGTCGTCATCAATGCGGCGGTCTGTCTCACAGTACCAGAAGCGGAGATTATCATAGACACTCAGATGGCTTAACAGAGGATTGTCCTGCGGTACAAACCCTGTGTAGCGCAGAAATGTGCCACGTTCTTTCATTGCATCATGGTTATCATAGAAAATATGGCCTGATTCAGCTTTGGAAGAGCCGGACAGAATACCAAGAAGAGTAGATTTGCCGCATCCGTTAGCACCTACGATGCCTATGCACTCACCATGTTCTGCGTAAAATGATGCACCGCGAAGAACTTCGCGTCTGCGGTAACTTTTGTGAATATCCATTACCTCTATAAAACTCATAAATACTCCATTCTTATTCAAAATAAGCTGTTACACAAAGCAGGAACGACGATGGACGACAGCTTTATGTAACAGCTTATGATGTGTATTAGTTTAGTTATTCTCCTGATAATCAAGAGCAGCCTTGATGAAGCCCTTGAAGAGAGGATGTGGACGGTTAGGACGTGACTTGAGTTCAGGATGTGCCTGAGTACCGATGAACCAAGGATGGTCAACATTCTCAATCATCTCAACGATTCTTCCGTCAGGTGAGATACCTGAAAGCATTATGCCGTTATCTGTAAATGCCTTGCGGTAGTCATTGTTAACTTCGTAACGGTGACGGTGTCTCTCATGAATTGTCTCTGTGCCGTACATCTTATATGCGATGCTGTCAGTATTAAGAACACATGGATATGAACCAAGACGGAGTGTTCCGCCAATGTCATCAATTCCCTCCTGATCAGGCATAAGATGAATTACAGGATGAGTTGTCTCAGGTGAAAGCTCAACGCTGTGTGCATCTGTATATCCGAGAACATTACGTGCAAATTCTATAAGGGCAATCTGCATACCGAGGCAGATTCCAAAGTAAGGAATCTTATTCTCTCTTGCATACTGTGCTGCAAGAACCATACCTTCAATACCTCTGTCGCCGAATCCACCGGGAACGATAATTCCTGATACTCCGCCAAGAAGCTCATCGGCATTCTCCTTAGTAAGAAGCTCTGAATCAACCCATCTGATATCAACAGAAGCATAGTTGGCAACACCGCCATGCTTAAGAGCCTCGACAACACTTATATATGCATCGTGCAGCTGTGTATACTTACCGACAAGTGCAATACTTACGCTTGTCTTAGGATTCTTCCATGCGGTGCACATCTCACGCCATTCCTTAAGATCCGGTTCAGGACACTCAAGATTGAGGCATTCACATGCAACCTGTGCAAGATGCTCTTCTTCCATTGCAAGAGGAGCTTCATATAAAATATCTACGTCAAGGTTCTGAAGAACGTGTGAACTTGGAACGTTACAGAACAGAGCAATCTTGTCCTTGAGTCCCTTATCAAGCGGATGTTCTGAACGGCATACGATGATATCAGGCTGTATACCCATACCCTGAAGTTCCTTAACACTTGCCTGTGTAGGCTTGGTCTTCATCTCACCTGAAGCACGAAGGTAAGGTATAAGGGTAACGTGGATGAGAATTGCATTCTCACGGCCTACTTCATGCTGGAACTGTCTGATAGCTTCGAGGAAAGGCTGGCTTTCGATATCACCTACTGTTCCACCGACTTCGATAATTGCAATCTTGGTATCATCTGTTGAATAGTCGCGGTAGAAGCGGCTCTTAATCTCGTTAGTTATATGAGGAATTACCTGAACTGTTCCCCCGCCAAAGTCTCCGCGGCGCTCCTTGGAAAGAACCGACCAGTAGATCTTGCCTGTTGTTACGTTGGAATTCTTAGTAAGACTTTCGTCGATAAATCTCTCGTAATGTCCAAGATCAAGGTCTGTCTCAGCTCCGTCGTCAGTTACGAATACTTCACCATGCTGAATAGGATTCATTGTACCCGGATCGATATTGATATAAGGATCAAACTTCTGCATTGTTACAGAAAATCCTCTTGACTTTAAGAGACGTCCAAGCGAAGCCGCTGTAATTCCCTTTCCTAAACCTGAAACAACACCACCTGTAACAAATACATATTTTACGGGCATGATTAACCTCCTTCGTAGTAACTCATATTAATAATCAAATAATAATTGTATCTTTACAAACACTTTTATAGTATACAACGAAAACATTTTAATTTCTACATGTATTTCAATATTTTTAAAATAAAAAATAAAACAGAAAATTACTACATACAAATTTCACATTATATGGAGTTGATTTTATTGCGGAAAATCCATATAATGATATAAGTGTCAGAAAAAATAATAATATATAGAAGAAAGAGAAAAATAATGGATAATAGACAGAACAATGGTCAGGGACCGAGAGGCGACGGGAACCGCGGACCCAAATTCAATCAGACAGTGGTAATTCTTTTGATAGCCGCGCTTATTACATTTATCGGTATAAGCTGGCTTAATGGCATGGTCAAGAATGCCACATACAAAGAGATAACATATGACGAATTCTTAAGCATGCTTGATGACGGAGAGATTGGAAAGGTATCATTCGAGCAGGACAGAATTCTTATTGAACCGGCAAAACAGAACAATTCAATGGGTGTTAAGTACACTTATTATACAGGATATATCAATGATGATGAGATAGTAAGCAAGCTTGAAGAGAGTGGAGTTACATTCAGTGGATACATTCCGAGCACTAATTCATCGGTTGTTGATTTCCTGCTTGCGTATGTACTTCCGCTTTTGTTTATCTACCTGCTGTTTGGCCTTGTATACAGAAGAATGTCCAAAGGCGGCGGTGGCGGCATAATGGGAATGGGCGTTGGCAAGAGCAATGCCAAGGTATATGTCCAGAAGGAGACAGGAGTTACATTCCGTGATGTGGCAGGTCAGGATGAAGCCAAAGAGTCACTTACAGAGATAGTTGACTTCCTTCATAATCCTGATAAGTATTCCCACATCGGTGCCAAGCTTCCTAAGGGTGCTTTGCTTGTAGGTCCTCCGGGAACAGGTAAGACGCTTCTTGCGAAGGCTGTTGCAGGCGAGGCGAAGGTTCCTTTCTTTTCACTCTCAGGTTCGGATTTTGTTGAGATGTTTGTTGGTGTCGGTGCTTCAAGAGTAAGAGATTTGTTCAAGCAGGCACAGCAGTCGGCACCATGTATCATATTTATTGATGAGATTGATGCAATCGGTAAGAGCCGTGATTCAAAAATGGGCGGTAATGACGAACGTGAGCAGACTCTTAACCAGCTCCTCTCGGAGATGGACGGATTTGATGCATCCAAGGGTATATTTATCCTTGCAGCAACTAACAGACCGGATGTCCTTGATAAGGCGCTCTTAAGACCGGGAAGATTCGACAGAAGAATTATAGTTGATAAGCCGGATCTCAAAGGCCGTATAGATACGCTTAAGGTTCATTCAAAGGGCGTACTTATGGACGATACGGTAGATCTTGAAGCAATTGCACTTGCAACATCAGGTGCGGTAGGTTCAGACCTTGCCAATATGATTAACGAGGCTGCAATCATGGCAGTTAAGGCAGGAAGAAAGTATGTTTCACAGAAAGACCTGTTTGAAGCTGTTGAAGTTGTTATTGCAGGTAAAGAGAAGAAGGACAGAATCTTAAGCAAGGAAGAGAAGAAGACTGTTGCATATCATGAAGTAGGACATGCACTTATTACTGCGCTTAAGAAGCATGCTGAGCCTGTCCAGAAGATTACGATAGTTCCGCGAACGATGGGCTCACTCGGATATGTAATGCAGGTACCCGAGGAAGAAAAGTACCTCATGACCAAGGATGAGCTTATGACAAGGATTGTTACATGCCTCGGAGGAAGGGCAGCAGAAGAGCTTGTCTTTGACAGTGTTACAACCGGAGCATCCAATGATATTGAAAAAGCAACCAATATCGCAAGAGCTATGATAACGCAGTATGGTATGTCAGACAAATTCGGGCTTATGAGCCTTGAATCTGTTGAAAACAAATATCTTGACGGAAGGACTGTTCTTAACTGCAGCGATGTTACATCAGCTGAGATAGATTCAGAGGTAAAGGATCTTCTTAAGAGATGTTATGATGAAGCGAAGTCACTGCTTGCAGCTAACAGGGATGTGCTTGACAGAATAGCTGATTATCTGTATGAGGAAGAGACAATAACCGGTAAGCAGTTCATGGAGATATTCAATGACGTGAAGAATCCAAAGCCGGATACGGAAGAAAGCAGCGATGACAGCTCACTTCATGGCAGTGTATTTTCTGATATAGAGGATAATTTCAAAATCTGATAACCGGTATTACGATGACATAAGGCAGGGAATAAGCTGTTAAGGCTATGCCCTGCCTTATGTTTCTTATATTTTGCAAATGAACGGAGGACAGCATGTTTGATATAGAAGAGGAGCTTAAAAAACTTCCGTCTAAGCCGGGAGTTTATATAATGCATGATAAGACGGATGCAATAATATATATCGGTAAGGCTGTAAGTCTTAAAAACAGAGTGAGACAGTATTTTCAGAGCAGCCGTAATCTGTCGGTCAAGATACAGCATATGGTTTCTAATATAGATCATTTTGAATATATAATTACAGATTCGGAGCTCGAAGCACTTGTGCTTGAGTGCAACCTTATCAAGGAGCACCGGCCGAAGTACAACACTATGCTTAAGGATGACAAGTCCTATCCTTTTATAAAGGTGACGGTTAATGAGAAGTATCCGAGAGTGTTATTTGCAAGAAGCATGAAAAAAGATAAGAGCAGGTATTTCGGGCCATATACGAGTGCAGGTGCGGTTAAGGATACGATTGAGCTTTTGTGCAGACTCTACAGGATAAGAACATGCAGCCGTAAGCTGCCGGCTGATATGTGTAAGGACAGGCCGTGTCTTAATTACCATATTAATCAGTGCAGTGCGCCGTGTCAGGGATATATAAGCGAAGAAGAATACAAGGAGTCTGTGCGTCAGGTTATAGATTTCCTTAACGGCAATTACTCAGAGATTCTTAATAAGCTCAAAGATAAGATGATGGAAGCATCTGATAAGATGGAATATGAGGACGCGGCGCAGTACCGTGACCTGATAACCAGTGTAAAGCAGATAGCGCAGAAGCAGAAGATTACAGACAGTGATTTTGAGGACAGGGACGTAATTGCATGTGCAATTCAGGGCGATGACGCTGTTGTTCAGGTATTCTTTATCAGAGGCGGCAAACTTCTCGGAAGAGAACATTTTCATATGAATGTAGCTGCCAGTGACAGCAGAATGGAGATTGTCCAGGAGTTTATGAAGCAGTATTACGGAGGAACTCCGTATATACCGGGGATAATTATGGTTCAGGATGAGCTTTCCGAAAAAGATATCATCAGTGAATGGCTTACTTCAAGGCGCGGACTTAAGGTGTCAATTCTTGTGCCTAAGAAGGGTACAAGGGAAAAGATGGTTGAGCTTGCATTCAAGAATGCGCAGATGGTTCTTGATAAGGATAATGAGAGAATCAAAAATGAACAGAAAAAGACGGTCGGTGCAATGCAGGAGATTGCTGACTGGCTCGACATTGGAACGATAAAGCGTGTTGAGGCATATGATATCTCCAATACAAACGGTATAGAGTCTGTAGGTTCAATGGTTGTGTTTGAAGACGGCAGACCTAAGAATAATGACTACAGAAAGTTCAGGATAAAGACTGTCAAGGGGCCTGATGATTATAAGAGTATGCGCGAAGTCCTTACAAGAAGATTCACAAGAGGAATGGAAGAAAGAAGAATTCTTGTGGAACAGGAACATAAGGACAGACTTCTTGCCGAGCAGGAGATTGTAATAGATGAGGCAGCAGGCGGTGAAACAAAGGAAAAGATACATCTGGCAGGATTCAATGTATATCCTGATCTTATCATGATGGATGGAGGACGCGGCCAGGTTAATATTGCGCTGGATGTCCTTAATGAACTGGGACTTGATATTCCGGTATGCGGTATGGTTAAGGATGACAATCACAGAACAAGAGGACTTTACTATAATAATGTAGAGATTCCGATAGACAGGCACAGTGAGGGCTTCAAGCTTATAACAAGAGTACAGGATGAAGCGCACAGATTTGCAATTGAATACCACAGAAGCTTGAGAAGCAAAGCACAGGTAAGCTCAGTCCTTGATGACATTGAAGGGGTAGGACCGGCAAGGCGCAAGGCTCTTATGAAGCATTTCCTTGATATTAACGTGATAAGAAATGCAGACGTGGAAGAGCTGATGCAGGCGGACGGGATTACAAGGCAGGTGGCCGGAAATATTTACAGATATTTCCATTAAGCGTCAGTGGCGATGGCATAACATGTCATCCGATAATTAATCAAATATCTTTGCTTTGGCGGTTGATAGATAAACACTGATAGATTATAATATATTCAAAACAGCGTGAAAAGTGCGCAGGAATGAGGTATATAATGGCGGCATCTGAAAAGGTTAAGTTATCCAAAATAATTAAAAAAATGCAGCTTGTCAATAAGACACCGCAGATAGATACACGTACAATCTGGGTTCACCAGCCTGATGTTAACAGACCGGCACTCCAGCTTGCAGGTTTTTATGATCATTTTGATAATGAGAGAATACAGGTAATAGGCTATGTGGAGCAGGCATACCTTGATTCCATTTCGGCTGATGAGAGAAAGTTAAGATATACACAGCTTCTTTCAAGCAACATTCCATGCGTTGTATTCTGCAGGGATCTTGAACCTGAGGAGTGCATGCTTGAGATAGCACTTAAGTATGGTGTTCCTATTCTTAAGTCACATGATGCCACATCATCATTTATGGCAGAGACAATCAGATGGCTGAATGTGCAGCTTGCACCTTGTATTGTTATTCATGGCGTATTAGTTGATGTATACGGCGTAGGCGTACTTATAACAGGTGAGAGCGGAATAGGTAAGAGTGAAGCGGCTCTTGAACTTATCAAGAGAGGACACAGACTTGTGACGGACGATGCTGTTGAGATACGTAAAGTGAGTGATGAGACACTTATTGGTACGGCACCGGGAATTACCAAGTATTTTATTGAACTTCGCGGAATAGGAATTGTCGATGTCAAGACGCAGTTTGGTGTAGAGAGTGTCAAAGAGACACAGCAGATTGACATGGTTATCAAGCTTGAAGATTGGAATCGTGAGAAGGAATATGACAGACTTGGTCTTGAGGAAGAGTATATAGAATACCTCGGTAATAAGGTTGTGTGCCATACACTTCCTGTGCGTCCGGGACGTAACCTTGCTGTTATAGTTGAGACCGCAGCGGTTAATCACAGAACTAAGGTTATGGGTTATAATGCTGCCAAGGAGCTTTACAGAAGAGTTCAGGAGAACCTCATGAAGACAGAGGATGATGATTATGATGAAGACTGATACCGGTTATGAAAAAAGATATTATTTCGGCATAGATATTGGCGGCACTTCGGTCAAGGCTGCAGTATTTGATGAGAGCGATAACACGGTCGGTACATATGAATTTGCAACTGATAAGGAAGACAACGGAAGCCACATACTTAATGATGTGGCTGACTTTGTTTCTTCATGGATGAATGAGAATGGCGCTGATGCATCTGTAATCGGCGGAATCGGAATAGGTGTTCCGGGTGCCGTGCTTGATGACGGAACGGTTAACGGCTGTGTTAATCTTGGCTGGGGCGTTGTTAATGTGAAGGCGGAACTTGAAAGACTGACCGGCATAAGGACTGTTGCAGGCAATGATGCCAATGTGGCTGCACTTGGTGAATATGCCGGTTATTATGCGGGGCTGTCATCATTCTTTTTTGTTACGCTCGGAACGGGTGTCGGTGGCGGTCTGATAATGAATGGAAGACCGGTGTGCGGCATTAACGGAGCAGCTGCGGAGATTGGACACCTTCCGATTGTTACTGATGAAGACAGAATGTGTACATGCGGCAAGAAAGGGTGCCTTGAACAGGCAGCGTCCGCAACGGGTATTGTGCATGAAGCATTAAAACGCCTTAACAGTGCGTCGGACAGCAGTGCTGCCGTATCATCGCTTCAGAAGTATGATAAAGCTGCACTTACTGCAAAAGATGTATTTGATGAGGCAAAAGCAGGAGATATTGTGGCCGGGAGTGTAATAGACAGGGCTGCAGAGTATCTTGGCAGAGGAATGGCATGCGTTGCATGTGCGGTTAATCCCGAATGTATAGTTATAGGCGGAGGGATGGCGGCAGCAGGGGAATATTTCCTTGATAAGGTGCGCGCAAGTTACAGGGCAAATGTATTCTATCCTATGAAGGATACTCCGATTGTGAAGGCAGAACTCGGCAATGATGCCGGGGTATATGGAGCAGCGCATCTTGTAATGCCTTCCAGTAATAATGAAAGGAAATAGTCATTTTGATAGTCTGTGATTCAGAGTTTGTAAAAGAGATTGGCAATATAACCGGAGTGGATAATATATTGTGCAATGAGAGCATGAAGACGCATACTACCCTTAGAATTGGAGGCAATGCGGATTATTTTGTTATGCCGCGCTCCAATGAAGGACTGCGTGACGTTATTAAGTGTGCAAAGAAGTATGGCATAGAGTATTATATTCTTGGCAATGGAAGTAATCTGCTTGTTGCAGATGCCGGATATCGTGGAATGATGATATATACAGGCAGATATTTTGATAAGATATCCTATGACGGGGCTGATAAGGCCGGTGCGGCTTGTAATACCGATGCAGATGAATGTGTAGTATATGCACAGTCAGGGGTAAGGCTTTCAAGGCTCGGCAACAGTCTTATGGAACAGGCTTATACAGGATTTGAATTCGCGGCGGGAATACCGGGGACGGTAGGCGGCGCGGTAGTGATGAATGCGGGAGCTTACGGCGGAGAGATTAAGGATGTAATAGTTGCTGCAGAGGTGCTGGCTAAGGATGGCAGGATAATAACGCTGACAAAGGATGAGCTGAAGCTGGGATACAGAACAAGTATAATTGCTTCGGAAGGTTATGTTGTACTCGGAGCGTGGTTTAAGCTGCGCAGAGGCGACAGAGAGCAGATAAAGCAGAGAATGAAGGAACTTGCCGGATTAAGAAAGGATAAGCAGCCGCTTGAGTATCCAAGCGCAGGAAGTACATTTAAGAGACCGGAAGGATATTATGCCGGCAAACTTATCTCAGATGCAGGATTAAAAGGATACCGTATCGGAGGGGCGATGGTTTCTGACAAACATGCCGGATTTGTGATTAATGTAAAAGACGCAACGGCAGCGGATTTTATTGCCCTTACAGATGCTGTCAGGGATAAAGTATATGATATGTATGGGGTGCGTCTGGAACTTGAAGTTAAGGTTATCGGACAGATTTAGATAGGAGATTCAGTATGAGAATGGTAATTGTGACCGGAATGTCCGGTGCAGGTAAATCTACGGCGCTGAAGGTTCTTGAGGATGCAGGTTATTACTGCTGTGACAATATGCCGATTTCGCTTGTTATCAAGTTTGCTGAGCTGGCTTCATCAAAGGAATCGTCAAGAGAGAATATCGCACTTGGTGTGGATATAAGAAGCGGAGATGCATTAGATGAGTTTTCAGATGTACTCGAAGAGATGGGCCGGAGGAGATATGATTACAGAATACTATTTCTTGATGCCAATGACGATGTACTTGTTAAGAGATATAAGGAGACAAGAAGGGCACATCCGCTTGCCAATGGCGGCAGAATAGACCACGGAATCAGGCTGGAGAGAGAAAAACTGCGCTTCCTTAAGGATAAGGCGGATTATATAATTGATACGAGCCAGCTCCTTACAAGAGAACTGAAGCAGGAGATAGAGAAGATATTTGTCGGTGACGGAAAGTTCAGCAATCTGTATATTACGGTGCTTTCATTCGGCTTCAAATACGGCATACCGGCGGATGCTGATCTTGTATTTGACGTAAGATTTCTTCCTAATCCATATTATGTGGAGGGACTACGTAATCTCACAGGTAATGATAAGGAGATACAGGATTATGTCATGCAGTTTGATACGGCATCTGAGTTCCTTGATAAGCTTGAAGACATGCTGCGTTTTCTGATACCTAATTATGTGCTTGAGGGCAAGAACAGCCTTGTTATAGCTATAGGCTGCACCGGAGGCAAACACAGGTCAGTAACGCTTGCTAACGCAATATCAGAGAGACTGAGCGGAATGGAGTATGGTATTAAGACAGAACACCGTGATATAGATAAGGACAGGAAGAGAAGCTAATGTCATTTTCATCAGAAGTAAAAGAGGAACTTTCAAGACATACAGGTACGGCGAGACATTGCCAGATTGCGGAATTCGCGGCGATTGCCGGCCTTTGCGGGAGAATATCATCAGCCGGTGACGGAAGCGTTACGCTTGTTATATCAACCGAAAATGAAATAGTTGCAAGAAAGTGCTTTACATTATTGCGAAAAACATTTAATATAAATGCTTGTAATCCTGTTAACATTGACGAGATTAAAAGAGGCAATGTATACGAGATAAAGATTGACGACAGTGAGCAGGTTATAAGAATCCTTCAGACACTTAAGGTGTATGAGGATGGAAGGGTGGCCAATGCGAAGTGGCTTGTCAATCCGATGCTTATTCAGATGACATGCTGCAAGAGAGCTTTTATAAGAGGAGCATTTCTTGCGTCAGGTTCAATAAGTGATCCGAATAAGTTTTATCATCTTGAGATTGTGTGCGACACACCATCACAGGCCTGCCAGATCAGGGATGTCATGAATACGTTCGGCGCTGAGGCTAAGGTTATACAGCGTAAGAAGTATTATGTCGTGTATGTAAAGGAAGGTACACAGATTTCAGATCTGCTCAACGTCATGGAAGCAGGCGTTGCTCTTATGAACTTTGAGAATGTCCGTATTGTGAAGGAGATGCGCAACAGTGTTAACAGGCAGGTGAACTGTGAAACAGCGAATCTTAATAAGACGGTATCAGCTGCAGTAAGGCAGATAGAGGATATTGAACGTATCAGGGATACCGTAGGACTTGAATATCTGGCACCGGGGCTCAGGGCTGTTGCGATAGCGCGTCTGGAGAATCCGGATATGAATCTTAAGGATCTGGGTGAGATATTAGACCCGCCGGTAGGAAAGTCAGGGGTTAATCACAGACTCCGCAAGATAGGAGAGATTGCGGCAGAATTAAGTGGAGGAGACATCTAATGATAACTAAGAATATTACAGTTGATCCTGCATCAGTAGCAGATGCAAGTACTACGGCAATGCTTGTACAGATAGCAAGTCAGTTTGACAGCAGCATTCATGTGAAGTATGGCGAGAGACAGTTCAACGCCAAGAGCATAATGGGTATGATGACACTTGGAATCACTCCCGGGGCAGAGATTGCAGTAACTGCAGATGGAAGTGATGAACAGGGGGCAATAGACAGAATATCAGATTTTCTTTCAGCTAAGTAAGACAGATTATACAGCTCCGGCATGCAGATTAATAAGTCTGTATGCCGGAGTTTTTGTTTTATGCTGCTATATTTTATGCTATAATAAACAACAGCGGTTAAAAAGCAATTAAGCTATGAGTAAGCTATATAAGTTATAGAATTATAGGATTATGGAATGTCCGCATAAAGGCGGACCGGAATGGAGATAAGAATGGCATTTACACACCTTCATGTGCATACGGAATACAGTCTGCTTGACGGCCTGAGTAAGATTAATGAGATTGTGACGCAGGCTAAGAAGCTGGGCATGGACAGCCTTGCTATTACAGATCATGGTGTCATGTATGGCGTGATCGATTTTTACAGGGCAGCCCTGAAGGAAGGAATTAAACCTATTATCGGATGCGAGGTATATGTTGCACCGGGGTCGAGATTCGACAAAGAGGCAGGGGCGGGAGATGACAGATATTATCATCTTGTACTTCTTGCTGAGAATGATACGGGATATCATAATCTTATGAAGATAGTGTCCAAAGGTTTTGTTGAAGGTTTTTACTATAAGCCGCGTGTGGATTATGAAGTCCTTAGCGAATATCATGAGGGTGTAATTGCATTGAGCGCCTGTCTTGCCGGTGAAGTGCAGAGATATCTTGCACGTAATATGTATGAAGAGGGCGTTAAGGCGGCACTGAGGTATCAGGAGATATTTGGCAAAGGCAATTATTTTCTTGAATTACAGGATCATGGAATACCTGAGCAGAGGTTTGTCAACCAGCAGCTTATGAGAATGAGCAGAGAACTCGGTATAGACCTTGTTGCAACTAATGATGTGCATTATACATTTGCAGATGATGCTTCAGCACATGATATCCTGCTGTGTATACAGACATCCAGGAAGATTACTGATACTGACAGAATGAAGTATGAAGGCGGGCAGTATTATCTCAAGTCTGAGCAGGAGATGAGGGAACTGTTTGCTTATGCACCGCAGGCACTTGATAATACTGCTAAGATTGCGGCAAGATGTAATGTTGAGATAGAATTCGGTGTACAGAAGCTCCCTAAGTACGATACACCGGCAGTCTATGCTTCATCCTCAGAGTATCTGAGATGGCTGTGTGACAGGGGATTTGGGAAAAGATACCCCGATGCGCCTGAGGATGTAAGAAAACGCCTTGACTACGAACTTTCTGTAATAAATGAGATGGGATATGTTGATTATTTCCTGATTGTATGGGATTTTATCAATTATGCCAAGAGCAACGATATAAGTGTCGGACCGGGGAGGGGGTCGGCAGCGGGAAGTGTTGTTGCATACTGCCTTGAGATAACGGATATTGACCCGATAAAGTACAGTCTTATCTTTGAAAGATTCCTTAACCCGGAGCGAGTTTCAATGCCTGATATTGACGTTGACTTCTGTTTTGAGAGAAGACAGGAGGTAATTGATTATGTCGTAAGAAAATACGGCAAGGACAGAGTATGCCAGATTGTAACATTCGGAACGATGGCAGCCAGAGCGGTCATTAAGGATGTGGGCCGCGTACTTGATCTGCCTTATGCACTGCGCGATTCGGTATCAAAGATGATACCGAGAGAGCTTGGAATCACAATAGATAAGGCGATAGAGATGAATCCTGAGCTTAAGGCGCTATACAACAGTGATGAGACAGTACATGACCTTATAGATAAGTCAAGAAGACTTGAGGGACTTCCCCGCCATGCCTCAATGCATGCTGCCGGTGTTGTCATCAGCCAGAAGGCGGTAGATGAGTATGTGCCTCTTTCAAGAGGCTCCGACGGTTCGATAGTTGCACAGTTTGTCATGACAACGCTTGAGGAACTTGGCCTTCTTAAGATGGATTTCCTTGGACTGCGTACGCTTACTGTAATACAGAGCGCAGAGCACATGGTAAGAAAAGTTGTTCCGGATTTTGATATTGATAAGATAGATTATAATGACGCGGCTGTGTTCGATATGCTTAGCACAGGCAGAACTGAAGGTGTATTCCAGCTTGAAAGTTCGGGGATGAAGTCTTTCATGAAAGAACTTAAGCCACACAGCATGGAGGATATTATAGCCGGTATATCACTGTACCGTCCGGGTCCTATGGACTTTATTCCGCAGTATATCAAGGGCAAGAATGACCGCAGCAGCATAGTCTATGACTGTCCGCAGCTTGAGCCTATACTTGAGCCTACATACGGATGTATTGTCTATCAGGAGCAGGTTATGCAGATTGTGCGTGATCTTGCCGGATATTCATGGGGGCGAAGTGACCTTGTGCGCCGTGCAATGTCTAAGAAAAAAGCATATGTAATGGAACAGGAGCGCAGGAACTTTATATACGGCAACCCTGAAGAGAATGTTAAGGGGTGTGTCAATAACGGTATTGATGAGAAGGTCGCAGGACACATTTACGATAACATGATTGATTTTGCCAAGTATGCGTTCAATAAGTCGCATGCGGCATGTTATGCGGTTGTAGCATATCAGACAGCATTTCTTAAGACGCATTATCCTACGCAGTTCATGGCGGCGCTTATGACATCAGTTATCGATAACAGTACCAAGGTCGCAGAATACGTGATGGCATGCCGCCAGATGGGGATAGATATACTTCCTCCGGATGTCAACGAGGGAGAGTATGGATTCTCTGTATCGGGCAATGCAATACGCTATGGACTGTCTGCCATCAAGAGCCTTGGAAGACCTGTTATAGAAGCTCTTGTGAATGAACGCAGTGAGAACGGAAAGTTTAAGAATCTGAGGGACTTTATAGAGCGTATGGGCAAAGAAGCCAATAAAAGAACTATAGAGAACTTCATAAAGTCAGGAGCATTTGACTGCTTTGAGGGCAACAGAAGACAGCAGATGCTTGTGTATTCGCAGATAGTTGACGATGTGGCACGTAATGAGAAGAACTCCCTGACGGGGCAGATGTCCCTGTTTGATTTTGTTGATGAAGAGACTAAGGCGGAGTTTGAGATAAAGATGCCGGATGTCCCGGAATATGGTAAGAAAGAGCTTCTTGCATTTGAAAAGGAGGTTCTTGGAATATATGTAAGCGGACATCCTCTTGATGAATATATTGATATGTGGAACAAATACACAACGGCAAGGACATCTGATTTTGAACCTGAAGATGAAGATGCACAGCAGCCGCAGATGGCAGAGCGTACACAAAAGGTGCTCAGGGTAGACATGTCAGAGTATATGAATACTCCCGGCGGCGTTAAGGACTACGTCCCTGACTATGTTGATGTAGGTTCACCTTCTGATGAGGGCGGCAGGGATAAAGGTGCATTAAGAGATGGCGATGAGGTTACAATTGGTGGAATTATCACTGATAAGACAGTGAAGTCAACCAAGACTAACCAGCTTATGGCGTTTGTTACCGTTGAGGATATGTACGGAACTGTCGAGGTTATTGTATTTCCACGAAGCTACAATGACAACCGTGCAAAGCTTGAGGTTGATGAAAAGGTATTTATCAGCGGAAGGGTCTCACTTGAAGCAGATGCAAAGGGCAGAGTTATTCTGAACAGGGTCATCACGTTTGATGAGGTACCGAGAAAATGCTGGATACAGTTCGAGGATATGGAGCAGTTCAGGCAGAAGGAACAGAGGCTGTATGATATAATAAGAATATCGGACGGCCATGACGGAATAGTTGTATACTGCCGTAAGGAAAAACAGATGAAAAAACTGCCGATGAGCTGTAATGTCTGCATAGACGATGAACTGAAGAAAGCGCTTATGGCTGAATTCGGAGAGGATAATGTTAAGGTTACGTTATAGCCCGGCTCTTTATAGCCCACATTGAAGCCTGCGTCAGAGCGGATATACTGTCTGCTTTAATGCAGGCTTGTGCAAACGTGCGGTAAATTTCTAAAAAGCCATTGAAAATGTTATATTATTGGATTAAAATTAAATAAATTATGATAAGATGTGCATAAGCTTGGATGTCTGTAAAAGACAGGCAGAAATGGAGATTAATATGGCAAAAGAGATTAAGACAATAGGAGTTTTGACAAGTGGTGGTGATGCACCCGGTATGAATCCTGCTATACGTGCAGTAGTTAGAACGGCCTTGGCCAAGGGTCTTAAGGTCAAAGGCATTCTTAAGGGATATAACGGACTTATAAGTGATGAGATAATAGATATGGACAGACACAGTGTGTCAGATATAATCCAGCGCGGCGGTACTATTCTTTATACTGCACGAAGCATGGAATTCATGACACAGGAAGGTCAGGAAAAAGCTGCCGATACATGCCGCAGACATGGCATTGACGGAATAGTTGTAATAGGTGGTGACGGTTCCTTCAGAGGCGCCCAGAAGCTTGCTGCGCAGGGAATCAACACAATCGGTCTTCCGGGAACGATTGACCTTGATATTGCATGTACAGATTATACAATCGGATTTGATACAGCGGTCAATACTGCAATGGAGGCTATTGATAAGGTAAGAGATACCTCGACATCCCATGAGCGCTGCAGTATTATAGAGGTTATGGGCCGTAATGCAGGATATATAGCATTGTGGTGCGGTATTGCCAATGGCGCTGAGGATATTCTTCTTCCTGAGAGATATAATAATGATGAGCAGGAGCTTATTAACCACATTATAGAGGGACGTAAGAAGGGCAAGAAGCATCATCTTATCATTAATGCCGAGGGCATTGGACATTCTACGGGAATGGCAAGAAGAATAGAGGCTGCTACCGGAATTGAGACAAGAGCAACAATCTTAGGCTACATGCAGCGAGGCGGAAGTCCTACATGTAAGGACAGAGTGTATGCATCAGTGATGGGTGCCAAGGCAGTTGATCTTCTGTGTGAAGGCAAGAGTAACCGCGTTGTTGCATATAAGAACGGACAGTTTGTAGACTATGACATTGACGAAGCACTTGCAATGACAAAGGATATCGATGACTACGAATTCATGGTAAGTCTTATGATATCAAAGTAATTAATAACAGCTGGACATTATGCAGAGTCCGTCTGGACATATCCGGACGGCTCTTTTCATATTATAGGATAGATAACATATAATAGATAGAATATATGGAAGGAAAGGATTCTTAACATGAGTTCATATAAAGAATTAAGAGCCAAGTATCCGACATTTACTTATGAAGGATATGACGTGAAACAGAATGATAAGGAAGTGGAGATTACTTATCACTTTGCTATAGACAATCTGGCACAGTTTGCGCCACAGTGGAGATTCCCTGCAGGGGACAGGCAGTGCGATTATTCCAGGGATGAGACATTTGCAAGGCTTATATTCTCGCTTGGAATGGTGGAGCTTGTAAGCTATTGGAAGATAGCATGCCCTCCAAAGGTAATAATAAAGAATGCTTCGCTTGGAGAAGACCAGATAGCATGGTGGAAGTCGTTGTATTTTAACGGACTCGGAGAATTCTACTATACTAACGGAATAGAAGAGAATATTAATGATTTTATGGAGATAGTTCCTGAGAACGGAATATGTGAGAATGCATTGTCACTTCAGTGTGAGGCTGATGTTGAAGCTGCAATGGCGTTAAGGAACAGCAGGATAAAGTCACTTGCAGATGGGGCGCACTGTATGGTACCGGTTGGCGGAGGCAAGGATTCCGTAGTATCGCTTGATGTGCTTAAAGGATATAAGAGTCAGATTCATCCTTATATAATTAATCCGAGAGGTGCAACGATAAAGACAGTTGAGACCGCAGGAATGAGCATGGATGACAGCAATGTGATTGTAGCACACAGGACTCTCGACAGTAATATGCTTGAACTCAACAAGAAGGGATTCCTTAACGGACATACACCGTTCTCTGCGATTGTGGCATTCTCGGCAGTTATTGCTGCATATATGAATGATATAACGTATATTGCACTGTCAAATGAGTCCAGTGCCAATGAGAGCACAGTGCCGGGAAGTACCGTTAATCACCAGTATTCCAAGAGCTTTGAATTTGAACGTGATTTTCATGAATATGAGGCAGTATATCTTAAGAGCAATACCTATTATTTCAGCCTTTTAAGACCTCTGAGTGAATTCCAGATTGCAGCTGATTTTGCTGCATGTACGGATTTCCATTCCATATTCAGAAGCTGCAATGTAGGAAGCAAGAAGGATATATGGTGCGGTCACTGTCCTAAGTGCATGTTTGTGTGGCTTATTCTGTCACCGTTTATTGAGCAGGAGAAGCTTTGTAAGATATTCGGAACTGATATGGCAGAAGATGAGACAATGCAGGAATGCTTTGACAAGCTTGTGGGAATCGCAAGCGAGAAGCCGTTTGAATGTGTAGGAAGCGTTAATGAGGTTAATGCGGCGATAACGCTTACAATAAGAAGCATGAAAGAGGCAGGAAAGAAGCTTCCGTATCTGTTTGGATATTATTGCGGTACCGGACTTTATGAAAAGAATCTGCCTGTATGTGAGGATTATTTCAGATACTATGATACCCAGAATCTGCTTCCGAAGGATTTTGAGGAGGCATTGAATAAGACACTTAATGAAAAATTGGGAGAGAGGGCGCCAAGACATTGATAAAGCATTTAACTGAATTTATACATGGACTTGTTAATAATAAGAAGGTTCTCATACTTGGATATGGACGTGAGGGAAGGTCTACTCTGCCTGTGGTAATTGAGGCCGGAGGTGCGGCAGTAATTGCTGTTGCTGATGCAAAGCCTGTGAAGGACGGACTTCCCGAAGGAGTAACAGCGATAACGGGAGAAGAGTATCTTGGATGTCTTAATGACTTTGATGTTGTATTCAAGAGCCCGGGCATTGTGCTTGATAGAGAGATTAATGATTATACATGTAATATAGTTTCCCAGATGGAAGTGTTCTTTGAATGCTTCCGTGACAGGATAATAGGAATTACGGGAACTAAGGGAAAGAGCACAACCACAACGCTTCTGTACCATGTTCTTAAGTCGTCGGGAAAGGATGTGCTGCTTGCAGGGAATATAGGAATTCCGGTGTTTGAGATAGCTGACGGAATGAATGACACGACAACGGCGGTTCTGGAACTTTCATGCCACCAGCTCGAATATATGGATGTATCGCCACACATGGCAATATATCTTAATCTGCATGAAGAACATCTTGACCATTACGGCACTATGGCAAAGTATACAGCTGCCAAGGAGAATATATACAGACATCAGAAAGCAGGGGATAAGCTGTATTGCCTGGATAGCCTCAGGCCACATGAGACATTGCCTGCGGATGTGTATACATTCAGATGCGGTGCCTGTAGCGGAGCGGACTACAGCCTGTCAGGCGGCACGATATATTATAAAGATGAGGATAACGGCAAATGCGAATACAGAATACCGGTCGGTGATATAAAGCTTATCGGAGAACATAATTATTTTGATATTGCATTTGTGTATGCTGCATGCAGAGACTGCGGTGTTACTGACGAACAGTTTACAAGAGCACTTTTAAGCTATGAACCCCTCCCACACAGACTGCAGTATGTTGGAACAATAAATGGCATAAAGTGGTACGATGATTCAATATCTACGATTGATGAGACTACAATACAGGCGCTGAATACACTTAAGGATGCCGACACAGTTCTTATAGGAGGTATGGACAGAGGTATAAGCTATAAAGAGCTGGAACAATATCTGGCACATTCTGATATTAAGAATATAATCCTTATGGAAGCATCGGGTAAACGTATTCTTGAGGAGATAGAATTAATGAAAGGTGAATTTGAATCGCCTGAGAGAATACATTATGTTCAGCATCTTGAAGATGCAGTCAGTCTTGCGGCAGATATTACAGGAGCAGGAAGAAGCTGTGTTATGTCACCGGCAGCAGCAAGTTACGGAATATTCCGTAATTTTGAAGAGCGTGGTGAAGTATTTAAAAAGCTTGTTTCCGGAATGGAGAAAAACGCATGATTACCAGTACAGGCAATGCACGTGTGAAGAATGTCATACAGCTTCAGACACGTGCAAGAGCAAGAAAAGACAGCAGGCAGTTTGTCGCAGAGGGCTTCAGGATGGTTTCGGAGGCACCGGCGGACAGAATAGTCAGTATATATGCATCAGAGACATTTGCAAGATGCAACAGCGGATATATGTCAACAATACAGGTTCCTTATGAGACGGTGTCAGATAATGTGTTTGCACAGATGTCGGATACCAGGACGCCGCAGGGAATACTTGCGGTTATTAAGATGGCTGAATATGGAATCGGGGATATTATTGCACATGACAACGGCCTTTATGTCATTGTTGAGAACCTTCAGGATCCGGGGAATCTTGGAACGATCATCAGAATGAGCGAGGCGGCAGGTGTTGACGGAATTATTGTGAGCCCGAATACGGTTGATATATATAATCCCAAGACGATACGTTCAACAATGGGTTCACTTTACAGGGTACCGTTTGTGTATGTTGATGATTTTGCCGGGACACTTGAACAGATGAAGTCCAAAGGAGTAGAACTGTACGCGGCGCACCTTGAAGGAAGTGTTGAATATACGGAGCCGGATTATACTAAGGCGAGTGCATTTGTTATCGGCAATGAGGGCAACGGACTTACGGATGCCGTAACGAATATCTGCAGCAACAGAATAAGGATTCCGATGGCCGGTAAAGTTGAGTCGCTGAATGCCGCAATTGCAGCATCCGTGCTGACTTTCGAGGCTGCCAGACAGAGGAGAAATGGCAAGGGTTGACAAAAATATGTAACTTTGGTAGAATACTTTCGAAATAAATGTAACATTTTTGTAATAATTGTAATCGGTTATTCATATAATAATGTTACAGGACAGCGGTTACTATGCCTGACTGCTGTCAGCCAAGATACTGTTATTTACAAGTGATATTATTTTGCTGTGCAGACAGCGGGCAGTTAATAACAGACAGTTGAGGCGGAAAGGTTATGTATGAAATCAAAGAGCAGGGTAGCGGTGATGGCAGGCACCATGATGGTTATTGCAATGATGCCGGTTATGCCTAACTACATTGCTGCCGGGACAACCCACGAAGCATATGCGGCAGCGCAGACTTACAATGAAGAAAGAACTGCATCTTATGAAGAAAAAGCAGTTGACATTGTTGCGTATGCACAGGGTAAGCAGGAGACACTTAAGGAAGAAAGTATATTTAAGGGAAAGGCAGTTGCCACGGATACTGATTATCTTGCGGTAATGCAGGAGCCTGATGATGATTCAGAGGTGGCAGGCAAGCTTTTCGAGTATAATATTGCTGATGTTATTGAACAGGACAACGGATGGACTAAGATTACGTCCGGCAATCTTACAGGATATGTGCCTACGGATGCACTTTGTTTTGATGATGAAGCTGAGAGCGTTGCAAGGCTTGAGACAGAGGTTTCGGCAGCACCGGTCGGAAGTGAGGCTGTTGTATACGCTTCATACGATACGGATGCAGCAGTAACCGGAACATTTACAGCAGATGAGAGTGCTGTGCCGGTAAGCCGTATAGGAGAATATGTTAAGATTCTGAAGTCTGATGAGAGTACAGGATATGTTCTTGCTGATGCAGTCACAATTGATTACGGATTTGAATGCGGAATGACTGTTGAGGAAGAGGAAGCCAGGAAGGCAGCAGAGGAAGCAGCACGTCAGGCAGCAGAAGAGGCGGCACGTAAGGCAGCTGAGGAAGAAGCAGCACGCAAGGCGGCAGAGGAAGCGCTCAGACAGCAGATTATTGCAAGAACGATAGCAGGAACAGATTTTACTTATAATCCGACAATGGCAGTATCAGATGATGACCTGTGGGTGCTTGCATGTATCATTGACTGGGAAGCAGGCTGGGAACCATATGAAGGTAAGCTTGCAGTTGCCAATGTAATACTTAACCGCGTAAGAAGTGCAAGATATCCGGATACAGTATCAGATGTTGTGTATGCGAGAGGCCAGTTTGGCGGAGTGATGTCAGGCGGAAGTATCTCGGCGAGATTTGAACAGAGGCTTGCAGCGGGGCCACGTACTGATGAGTGCATGGAAGCAGCGCTTGAAGCACTGTCAGGCAAGAATAACATTGGAGATTTTACTGCATTTAACGGTTCAGATGTGATTAATTATGCAGCACTTTCTGATTATGCAATAATCGGAGGACACTGCTTCTATTAATTAATATTCAATGCAGGATATATAGTGCAGAATGCATGCAGTTATGCAGCAGCCCGGACAGATTAACAGTCTGTTCCGGGTTATTTTTATATGTACTATTTTTGTTATGCATCTTGTCAATTATATGCAGATGATGATAATATAAGAGGATAAAGAAATTTTTAGTTATTATGCGAACGGAGGATCAGAGTTATGGTTAATTTAAAAGGTCGTAATTTTCTTACACTGCGTGATTACAGTGCAGAGGAGATAGAGTATTTATTAGATCTGGCTGCAAAGCTTAAGAAGATGAAGAAAGACGGAGTTACAGACAAGTGCCTTGAAGGTAAGAATGTTGCTCTTATATTTGAAAAGACAAGTACAAGAACACGCTGTTCATTTGAAGTGGCAGCACATGATCTTGGCATGGGTACAACATATCTTGATCCTAAGGGTTCGCAGATAGGCAAAAAAGAAAGCATTGCGGATACAGCAAGAGTACTTGGACGCATGTTTGAAGGAATTGAATATCGTGGCTTCGGTCAGGAGATAGTTGAAGAGCTTGCAAAGTATGCGGGTGTGCCTGTATGGAACGGACTGACTAATGAATATCATCCTACACAGATGCTTGCAGATATGCTTACAATCCGTGAGAAGCTCGGAAGACTCAAGGGCGTTAAGCTCGTATATATGGGTGATGCAAGATACAACATGGGCAATTCATGGATGATAGCATGTGCTAAGATGGGAATGAACTTTACTGCATGTGCACCGAAGGAATACTGGCCTGATAAGGAACTTATTAAGGCTTGTGAAGAGTATGCTGCCGTAAGCGGTGCGACACTTACATTTGAAGAGGATCCTGTTAAGGCAACTAAGGATGCAGATGTCCTTTATACTGATGTGTGGGTATCAATGGGCGAGCCTGATGAGGTATGGGCAGAGAGAATTAAGGCGCTTACTCCTTACCGCATTACGATGGAGCTTGTGAAGAACGCATCTGACAGCGTTATATTCATGCACTGCCTGCCTGCATTCCATGACCTTAAGACTACTGTGGGCAGGGAGATATATGAAAAGTTCGGCCTTACGGAGATGGAGGTTACGGACGAGGTATTTGAGTCTGAGTATTCAGTAGTGTTTGATGAGGCTGAGAACCGTATGCATACAATTAAGGCTGTTATGGCTGCTACACTTGGTGCATATCAGGATTAATATTAACATGAACGGAGGAAGACATGGATTTCTTTACTACGTCTAACACAGGAGCATATGGAGCGTACCGCAGGTCTAAGATGGTAATAGACGCACTTAATATTCTGCTTGCGGTAGTTATTGTAGTGCTTTTTGTGGCACTTATATTTCTGAATGACCGCAGAAGTTTTCTGTTTCCGCTCATATTTCTTGCAGGTGGAATAGACAATGCACTTGCGGCGGCAAAGAATTTCATGAGCTACAACCGTATAGGCGGGATTGTGCTTACGGTTGTTGCGGTGCTTCTCTGGCTGCTTGCATTCATATGCTTTAGAATAAGATAGACTGCGCCTGACCGCAGGACAGATTGTGGGAGGTATCTGATGAAGACAAAGATACTTACAATACTTCGTGGAACTGATGATTATATATCCGGACAGGAGATATGCGACAGACTTGGCGTGTCAAGAACGGCTGTCTGGAAAGTGATTAACCAGCTGAAGGAAGAAGGATATGTAATAGAGGCTGTTAATAACAAGGGTTACAGGATAACGGAATATCCGGATATACTTACGCAGAGTGAACTTGAGAGCGCAATTAATATCGAAAGTGCCAACGGAGAAGGTACTCTGGCTAAGAAGCTTGTATGCAGGGATATAGTTGATTCAACGAATAATGTTGCAAGAAAGCTTGCGGAAGATATGGCGTGTCACGGAACGCTTGTTGTAGCCGAACAGCAGACAGGCGGCAAGGGAAGACGCGGAAGACACTGGGAGTCACCTGCCGGTACAGGTATATGGATGACGTATGTGTTAAGACCTGACATATCACCTGACAGGGCATCGATGCTTACACTTGTGGCAGCACTTGCGGTTGCGGACGGAATTAAGGAGCAGCTTCATGTAGCAGGCTGTGACTGTGAGTTCGGAATAAAGTGGCCGAATGATATAGTCCTTAACGGCCGTAAGATAGTCGGAATACTCACTGAGATGAGTGCAACTCCGGACAGTGTGAATTATGTTGTCGTAGGTATAGGAATTAATGTCAATACTACGGAATTTGATGATTCCATAAAAGCTACCGCGTCATCCATTCTTGTGCAGACAGGACTTCACATACAGAGGAGCAGGATTATCGCATCTGTGAGCCGCAGGTTTGAAGAGTATTATAATATATTTATTAAGACTGCCAATCTTGAAGGATTGATTGAACAGTATAATTCTGCCCTGATTAATGCAGGACGTGAAGTCAGACTTATAAGCAGTGATAATGGTACAGAGCATGAAGAGACAGGAGTTGCCAAGGGTATAGACATGAACGGCGAGCTTATAGTCAGACTTGATGATGGAACAATTAAGAATGTAATTGCCGGAGAGGTTTCGGTAAGAGGATTATATGGCTATGTATGATGAGAAAATGGTTCTGTGTGCCTCAAGTGCATATGAACAGAAATATTATTTTAACGAGGATTTTGCGTCACTTCCTGACCAGATAAAGGATGAACTTAAGATAATGTGTGTCCTTTTTACAGAAGAAGTCGGAGGAATTCTTACGCTTCGTTTCGCTGAGGACGGAACACTTATGCTTGAGACAGAGGCAGACGAAGGAGACCTTTTATATGATGATATTGCATGCGGTCTTCTTATTAAGAGAATACAGAATGAGAAGAGAGAGCTCCTTGAGTCAATAGAGCTCTTTTATAAAGTATTTTTCCTTGGGGAGAATATACAGCTATAATAGGTTAATGGAGAGTTATCAGTAATGGAAGAGAATATACAGTCAAAAGAGAATAAGATGGGTGTAATGCCTGTCAACAGACTTCTTATAACAATGTCGCTGCCGATGGTAATATCGATGCTGGTGCAGGCTTTATATAATATAGTAGACAGTGTATTTGTTGCACAGATTAATGAAGCGGCACTTACGGCGGTATCAATGGCATTCCCGATACAGAATCTTATGATAGCTGTTGCAGCGGGAACAGGAACGGGTGTCAATGCGCTTCTGTCCAAGAGTCTTGGAGAGAAGAATAAGAGAATGGTTGATGATACGGCTAATATGGGCGTATTTCTTGCAATATGCAGTTACGCAGTATTTGCCATAATCGGAATATTCTTATCAAGAATATATTTTGCTGCACAGATAAGCGATGCACAGATAATTGAATACGGAGATGAGTACATGTCGGTTATCTGTCTTTTCTCGTTTGGATTGTTCGGACAGATAATAACGGAGAGACTTCTTCAGGCTACCGGACGAACAATATTTACAATGTTCACACAGGGAATTGGAGCGATAATAAATATCATACTTGACCCGATTCTTATATTCGGACTTCTGGGGCTGCCGGCAATGGGAGTTACAGGAGCAGCCGCAGCAACTGTAATAGGCCAGATAATAGCAGCAATTCTTGGCTTTGTATGTAATGCGGTATACAATCATGACATTACACTCAGCATTAAAGGAATATTTACAATTGATACGACGGTAATATCAAAGGTGTATCGGGTGGGAATTCCTTCAATAATAATGCAGTCTATTACATCGGTAATGACATTCAGCCTTAATAAGATACTGGCAGAATTTTCATCAACCGCAGTAGCTGTGTTTGGTGTATACTATAAGCTCAACAGCTTTATATTCATGCCTGTTTTCGGTATGAATAACGGACTTGTCCCGATACTTTCATATAATTACGGAGCAAGAAAGCCTGACAGAATTAAGAAGACAATAAAGCTCGGAATGAAATATGCGGTTGCAATAATGATATTCGGACTGCTGCTTTTTGAACTTTTCCCGTCAGGACTTCTCGGAATATTTGATGCTTCACAGGAAATGCTTTCAATCGGCTGTGTGGCGCTCAGAATAATAGCATCCAGCTTTGTATTTGCGGGTGTTGCAATTATATGCAGCACAGTATTCCAGGCAATAGGCAATCCACTGCACAGTCTTATTATGTCTGTATGCCGTCAGCTCCTTGTGATTGTTCCCGTAGCATGGCTGTTGTCACTTAGCGGCAGACTGGAGCTTGTATGGCTCGCATTTCCGATTGCTGAGTTTGTTTCAGTTGCAATGTCAATATTTTTTATGAAGAAGACTATAAGACATCTGGATGGAATGGCATAAGAGAGGTAATAGGTTTTAAGGTATGAGTGAAGATAAGATTAATAACACCAATGATATAGTTGACAGTGAAAAGGAAGATAAGGACGAGTATGAAAAGGTCTGCAGTGTGTGCAGAAGACCTGAGAGCAAAGCCGGCAAGCTGATTACGATGCCGGGCAACATGTATGTGTGCTCCGACTGTATGCAGCGTTCCTTTGACATGATAAACAGTAATTCTAACTATGATGATTTGATGAAAATGATGTCCAATCCTTCTCTCGGCGGGATGAATATATTTATGCCGGGGATGGAGGACATGGAGGTTCCTAAGAAGCAGAGAATTAAGAAGCGCAAGAAGGATGAAAAAGCCAAACCGATTATTGAGCTTAAGGACATACCGGCACCACATGAGATTAAGGCAAAGCTTGACGAGTATGTAATCGGACAGGATTATGCCAAGAAGGTAATGTCTGTTGCCGTATATAATCACTATAAGCGTGTTGCCACAGACACAATGGATGACATAGAGATTGAGAAGTCCAATATGCTCATGATAGGACCTACGGGAAGCGGTAAGACATATCTTGTAAAGACACTTGCAAAGCTTCTTAACGTGCCACTGGCGATTGCCGATGCAACTTCACTTACGGAAGCCGGTTATATCGGTGATGATATTGAGAGTGTTGTATCTAAGCTTCTTGCTGCTGCCGACAATGATGTTGACAGAGCTGAGCAGGGAATTATATTTATCGATGAGATTGACAAGATAGCCAAGAAAAAGGAGACGAGAAGCCGTGATGTAAGCGGTGAGTCAGTACAGCAGGGAATGCTTAAGCTCCTTGAGGGCAGTGACATAGAAGTGCCTGTCGGAGCAACAAGCAAGAATGCAATGGTGCCGCTTACGACAGTTAACACACGCAATATTCTCTTTATATGCGGCGGAGCATTTCCTGAGCTTGATGAGGTTATCAAGGAAAGACTTAACGAGCAGGCATCGATAGGCTTTATCGCAGACCTTAAGGATAAGTATGATAACGATGATAAGCTTCTTAGCAAGGTAACACTTGAGGATCTGAGAAACTTCGGAATGATTCCTGAGTTCCTCGGAAGACTTCCGGTTGTATTTACACTCGACCCGCTTGATAAGGATATGCTTGTGAGTATCCTTAAGGAGCCGAAGAACGCAATACTCAAGCAGTATAAGAAGCTCCTCGCACTTGATGAGGTTGAGCTTGAGTTTGATGACAGCGCACTTGAGGCGATTGCGGAGAAGGCACTTGAGAAAAAGACCGGTGCAAGAGCGCTCCGTTCAATAATCGAGGAATTCATGCTTGATATAATGTATGAGATTCCGAAGGACGACAATATAGGACGCGTGATAATTACAGGTGACTATATCAACAAAAAGGGCGGCCCGGTTATACAGATGAGAACGGTGTAGGGCAGCAGGTGTGATGTGATTAATATATAACAGGTGCATATCTTTGCGGATATGCACCTGTTTTTATTGTAGCCTCGTCTGCTCAAATGAATTGTACAGGTCAAGTATGCCGTAGCCCCATTCGTTATTCGGATAACTGCGCGTTGCTGTGCGCCTTGCACCACGGACAAGGGTTGTCTTAAGGTTGGTACTGGAAAGATAGGTTGCAGGCTTTGAACGTATGTCCCATGCGAATATCAGCGCGGCGGCACCCGCAACATGGGCGGCAGCCACGCTGGTGCCGGTCATATAGGTATATCCGCCGTCAGCGGAAGGACCGTATACGTTAACGCCGGGGGCAACTATATCCGGCTTAAGCCGCCCGTCTGATGTCGGCCCGCGGCCATTGGCAATGTATATGCCGCCCGTGAGGTGGTCATAGGCACCTACGCTTATCACGGAAAATGCAGTGGCAGGCTGTGTGAGCGTGGTGTCGGGAGAGGGTCTTACAAAATGCACGTCACCTGTCAGAAATGCAGTGACCGGAAGCCACATATCGAATTCACCTGACAGTCCGGACAGCCCGTGTACGTTAATCTTCCAGATTCCTCCGGTGGGCTTGATGAACCGCATGAATATAAGCTGGTTGCCGGACAGGGATTCAACATTCTGGTAATCTATATAAAGCCTTGTCTGCTCAAATACAAAATCAATAACGCTGCTCTGCTCGGTTCTTCTTGCCGGTATGCGTGGGATAAGCTCTCCTGTCGGAGATACTATTGATATTGAGAACATCTCGGGGCGGTCTGCCCACAGTTCAAGAACAAAGCCCTTTTCATTATCGCTCACACTCAGCTCAACAGTTGCATAATCCTCGAACGCGGGCTTGATTCCAGAAAAATGATGGCGCGCATTTCCTTCGTTGCCCATGCTGCATACAACACCTATGCCTGCCTGTCTGGCAAGATCATTGGCATATGCGGCAAGCGGCGTACCTCCGTTGTGGGGACCGCTGCTGCTCCCAAGACCTATACAGATTACAAGCGGCTTCCCTTTGGCATTAGCAGTGTCCTTGAGAAACTGCATCCCTGTCATGATATCATTTTCCTGAAATGCCACTGCTTCATCATTTATAAGAAAAAAATCACGGAGATACTGTTTGGCAGGCTTTAACTTAACCATGGCAATAGATGCGTCAGGGGCGGCACCGGTAAAGCCTGCTGATTTGTCTGCACCTCCGGCGGCGATTCCCGCAATGAATGTCCCATGACCATTATCGTCTTTTGACGGAACGATTGCATAAGGGTCATCACCGGCAAGACTTGCGGCAATGGCATCATTAATCTGCGAATTGGTGTAGACAGTGCCGTATTTGTACGGATTATCGGATGGATTGCTATCAGGGGACTGTATAGTCTGGTCCCAGATTGCATCAATCTTGCTTAATCCCCTTGCATATTGGAATATCGGGTTCAGATAGTCAATCCCTGTGTCAATAAAGCCAATGAGTACACCGCGTCCGAGAAGATTAAGCACCGGCTGGTTATGCACCTGTGTTATTCCTGATGCATCAATGCTTGAGGTATCGGTTAATGTAAAAAGCTTCGGAATCTCGATATAGCCTGAGGTGCTGACACCGATACTGCCGTCACCCTCATAATTGATGACAAGCCATTGATTATCTATGTTGTTGACGCACACTCCGGGCGTATAGGATAGCATATTGTAAAGGTAAGGGGTATAAGCGGCTATATAGTCATAGTAATCCCCGGAGGTTATTATTTGACTGCAATTCAAGTCCATGATACAATCCTGTGAGTACCTGTGGATTTTTGCACAGGTACGGAAGCATTTTGTATATAATATGCACAGGAATGGAGATTAGTGTAAAAAATCAGCTTGATAGCTGATTTTTTACACAGCTATTTGTGTCGCAGGCGCCACAAATAGCATCTGTCGCAGAGCCAGATCTGACATCTGGCTCGCGATTCCTCCGGCACTTTGTGCCTGCGGAATGGAGAAAAGTGTGGAAAATCATATCAATAATGAGAAAAAATACAGGGCGATAGCTCTTGATCTTGACGGAACTCTTACCGACAGCAATAAGCAGCTTCCTAAGGAGAATAAGGAAGCGATATGGAAAGCGATTGACAGCGGATGTGCGGTCATACTTGCATCAGGAAGACCGGTGCTTGGAATCGCTGCAATAGCGGATGAGCTTGAACTTAAGGAACGCGGCGGTTATGTGCTTGCATATAACGGAGGCAGCATAATTGACTGGAAGACGGGGAAACTTATGTATGAGAACATGCTTCCGGCAGAGTGTATACATGATATATGTGAGCTTGCTGATGAGAATGGAGTTGTTGCGCTTACTTACAATGATGATTCGATAGTGGCTGAGAATGATACGGATGAGTATGTTATAAAGGAAGCAAAGTGTAATAATGCTCCGGTACTAAAGCTCGATAATCTTGAGGAATATGTTGATTATCCGGTGTCAAAGTTCCTTGTTGTCGGAGAACACGAAAAACTCCTGCCTGTTCAGGAGGCACTGCTGTCAAAGCATGGTGACAGGCTTGATGCATTTTTCTCAGAGAGCTATTTCCTTGAGGTTGTGCCAAAGGGAGTGAGCAAGTCTGCGTCACTGGACAGCCTGCTTACAGGACTTGGAATTGACAGGTCAGAGCTTATAGCCTGCGGTGACGGTATGAATGATATTCCGATGCTTGAATATGCAGGGCTTGCGGTTGTTATGGAGAATGCATATCCTGAGGTAAAGAAGTACGCCGGTTATATAACAGAGTCTAATGACAATTGCGGTGTAGCACGGGCTATTGAGAAGTTTTTGTTGTAAAAAATAATCTGTGTGGTATAATTAACGAGTATATTTTCAGAGTGGGGAGAAAATATACTCGAGACATCAAAGAAGAAAGGGTACTGAATTATTCAGAAAAGGTTACATTATGGCAGATTCAAGTAACAAGAAAAAGGCTGCGTCACATGAGAGTAAGAAGTCCAATATGGAGATTATGTTCTCCGGCTCAGATTCTCTTACAAAGCGTGAACGCCGTAAGAAGAAGCAGCTGATTGCCAGATCAGTAGGATTTGCACTGATTGGAATCGAAGTTATAGCACTTATCATATTCCTTGCAGCATTATTCAAGCTTAATATGATTCCTGCTAAGTATATGGCGATGCTTATAGGCATTCTGCTTCTTATAACAGTATATAACGTACTTTCCCAGTTTACCAAGGCACACTGGGTCGGCAAAGTGCTTGCGGTACTGCTTGCGGTAGTGATGTTTGTTGGTTCTTCGTATATAGGCAAGGCTAACAGTGTAATCAGTAATATAGCGGGTGTAACAACCAAGACGGATACATTCTCACTTGTTGTTCTTGCAACCGATCCGGCAACAGGTGTTGAAGCAACTAAGAATTATACATTCGGATACAACAAGATTAATAACAAAGACATGGCAGAGAGCCTTATCCAGGAAGTTAATACAACACTTGGAACTAATGTAAAGACACGTACTTATGATAACTGGACTAATATTATTAATGCACTTTATAATAATGAAGTAAAGGTAATTGTATTTAACGAGTCCAACAGAGCGATGCTTGAAGAGCAGTTCACTGATTTTGAAGAAAAGACAAAAGTTATCTATACTAAGACATATACAACACAGATAAAGGAGAATGTTGTTAATAAGAACACGGCAACAGAGTCATTCACAATCTATGTATCAGGTAATGATGATTATGGTGCTATATCAGCCAACGGACGAAGCGACGTTAATATTGTAGCAACATTTAATCCTAAGACAAGACAGGTATTGATGGTCTCTACACCTCGTGATTACTGGGTCCCTGTTGATACACTGTCAACAGATTCCAATGGCAAGGCTGTAACAGGTTACGAGAAGCTTACGCATGCCGGTAACTATGGTGTCGATTCATCAATCAGCACACTTGAGAGTCTGTACGGAGTTGATGTTGATTACTATGTTAAGGTTAACTTTACCGGTGCTGTAGGCGTTATTGATGCCCTTGGCGGAATCACGATTAATTCTGATGTTAAGTTTACTAACGGTGAGGACGCAGCTCCTGTAGCTTACAACTTTGTGGTTGGACCTAATGAGTGTGATGGCGAGAAGGCTCTTGCATTCTGCAGAGAGCGTCAGGCATTCTCAGACGGTGATAACCAGCGTGGACGTAACCAGATGGCAGCTATCGAGGGTATGATTGACAAGGCTACATCAACTGCAATCCTTACACAGTACAATAAGGTTCTTGATGCAGTATCCGGACTTATTGCGACTAACATGCCTGACAGTGCAATATCTAACCTTGTTAAGGCACAGATTAACGATCCGACAGGCTGGAATATAATGTCTTACAGTGTATCAGGTACAGGCGCGACTAAGACAGGACAGTTATTCGGTATTGTAGGTATGTCTGTAATTGAGCCTGATTATTCAACTGTTAATACTGCCATTGAGCTTATGAGCAAGGTACGCAACGGAGAAGTATTTGATATTGACCAGTTCCTTGAGGATAAGGCGCTTGAATCAGGTACAACACAGGCGAGATAATTGACGGATTGAATTAATAATATAATAAAATAATCCGGCCACTTTAAAAATTAAGGCGAAAAACGCATTTCTTAATAAAATTAAGTAAAATGCACTGAACCTTATAATTTAAAGTGACCGGATTTTTTTGCATGCAAAATCATTCATGAATAATGAATATCTATGCAATACAGCACAGATTTAAGCTTTGTTGTCCATAAGTGATTCTGTCATGCAGAAGTAAGCTGACTGGGCTTTGCCGTTGTAATAATCGATAAAACCGTAATTCGTGGACCTGCCGGAGTCTCCCCCTGTTGAGCCGGAAGAGCCGGAAATGTGTGGTCCGGCTGAATTATTGCTGTCTTTGCGGGCTTTGCCGCCATTATTCTTATGGCTGTCCAGCATCTGCTCAAAAGTACCAGAAGTGCCGCCATGCTTTTTGTCACCGCCTGCCGGCCTTACGGTTGCTACATCTGATATCCGCTCTATAGGGCGGCTTGAGAATGTATTCATGTCTGCCATAGTATTTCCTCCTTGAAATATGATGATAAACATATGCACATCCTTGTGCATTTTTTGTCAAAACTTTTAATTCTTCTATTTTATATATCGGATAATTAATTATTTTAATTATATTTGGATAGATGAATGTTAAATTTATTAAGAAAAAACGCTTTTTACTTGATTTTATATACCAAAACGAAAGAAAAAACTTGAAAAAATTAGGAATATTGAATATAATATCTTCATAAGGCAATTGAAGGTTACGGATTGCACTTAATTTTTAAGGAAAAGGAGATTACTTAAAGATGGGATACGTTGATGAAGTATTAGAGAAAGTATCTAAGAAGAATGAGGGACAGCCAGAATTCCTTCAGGCAGTTACAGAGGTTCTTGAGTCATTAAGACCTGTAGTAGAAGCTAATGAGGAGCTTTACAGAAAGGAAGCTGTTCTTGAGAGAATTACAGAGCCGGACAGACAGATTATGTTCCGTGTACCTTGGGTAGATGATAACGGACAGGTTCAGGTAAACAGAGGATTCAGAGTACAGTTCAATAACGCTATTGGACCATACAAGGGAGGTCTCAGACTTCACCCATCAGTTAACTTAAGTATTATAAAGTTCCTTGGATTCGAGCAGGTTTTCAAGAACTCACTTACAAGCCTTCCAATCGGCGGTGGCAAGGGTGGTTCTGACTTCGATCCTAAGGGCAAGTCAGACAGAGAGATTATGGCATTCTGCCAGAGCTTCATGACAGAGCTTTACAAGTACATCGGTGCAGATATGGATGTTCCAGCAGGTGATATCGGTGTAGGCGGACGTGAGATCGGTTACCTCTTCGGACAGTATAAGAGAATCCGCGGAACATATGAAGGCGTTCTTACAGGTAAGGGTCTTACATATGGTGGTTCTCTTGCAAGAACAGAGGCTACAGGTTATGGTCTTCTTTACTTCACAGAGGAGATGCTCAAGTCTAACGGACAGGATATAGCAGGCAAGACAATCTGTGTATCAGGTGCAGGTAATGTTGCTATCTATGCTATCCAGAAGGCTCAGCAGCTCGGCGCTAAGGTTGTTACATGTTCAGATTCAACAGGCTGGATCTATGATCCGGAAGGAATCGATGTTGCACTTCTTAAGGAAGTTAAGGAAGTTAAGAGAGCAAGACTTACAGAGTATGCTGCTAAGAGACCAAGCGCTCAGTACCATGAGGGAAGAGGCGTATGGACAATTAAGTGTGATGTTGCTCTTCCATGTGCTACACAGAACGAGCTTCTGATTGACGATGCTAAGGCACTTGTTGCTAACGGTGTTATCGCAGTAGCAGAGGGTGCTAACATGCCTACAACTCTTGAGGCTACAAAGTACCTTCAGGAGAACGGTGTTCTCTTTGCTCCTGGTAAGGCTTCTAACGCAGGTGGTGTTGCTACATCAGCTCTTGAGATGAGCCAGAACAGCGAGAGACTCAGCTGGACATTCGAGGAAGTTGATTCTAAGCTCAAGAATATCATGGTTAACATCTTCCACAACCTTGATGATGCTTCTAAGAAGTATGGCAAGGAAGGCGATTATGTTGCAGGTGCTAACATTGCCGGATTTGAGAAGGTTGTTAACGCTATGGTAGCTCAGGGCGTCTGCTAATTATCAGATAACAGCTGATTAATAGAATAGTTCGTTCACGATTTGAATACGATTTGATTTTACTGCTAATAAGGGTATCGGAAGAATGTGTCATCTTCTGATGCCCTTATATTAATTTATATATAATTAAAATCAGGCGCAGGAAATATTGACAATAGTACCTGAGAACTATATAATAGTTAAATTATGAAATATAGACTATTAAGGAAGGACAATCAATGAACAGATTAAAAGAAAAGCTTACAGAAAAGCTGAAAAACAAGTCGATTAACAGTAAACTCAAAACATCACACGGAATAATTGTCGTATTATCTGTAATTATTGCTGTGGTACTTCTTGTTGGAATGACCGTGATAGCCGGAAAAGTTAAAAAAATATTTGTTGGGCCAATGACTAATGTAAGTGATATCGCTGACATTAAGTATGGACTGACAGATCTTCAGAGTGAGATAAACAGCTATATTATTGCGGGTAATGCTGGCGCAGGTTCTGATTATAATGGATTTTCAAGTAATATGGAAGCGGATGTAAAGCTTGTCACGGAGGCTGTCCAGTCACTTGATGAAACAATAGATAACAGAGAAGGAAAGGATGTCCTTGAAAGACTAAAAAGTAAGATTAATGAAGGAGAGAAGATAAGACCACAGCTTATGACACTCCTTAAGAATAAGGATCTTAATAATGCTTATACATACAATAAGAATACATACAAGCCGGTCGTAAATGACATTAAGGAATTGTCGCTTGAGCTTGAGAGCATCATTAATGCAAGCGGACAGTCATATTATAAGTCAAGCATGATATCAAGCTATGTGCTTATTGGAATCGGAGTGGTACTTCTCATTATTGCGGTTGCTGCTTCTGTCATGCTTACAGGAATTATAACAGATATGCTTACGGCACCAATCAAAGAGCTTGATGATGCTGCCGCACACATGTATAACGGCGACCTTGGAGCAGCAGATAATATTACATATGAGTCAGAGGATGAGCTTGGTGAGCTTGCCGAGGCCCTCAGAGGAACAATGAATGTACTTCATTCTTATGTTGATGAGATTTCTGCTACATTAAGAGAGATAGCAAAGGGCGATCTCACAAAGCCAAGTGAGAATATTACAGATTTCAGAGGAGATTTTGCAAGTATTAAGGAATCTTTTGTATATATACTTAAGAATTTCAATATAACACTTACTAACATCCAGAATACATCAGGACTTGTTGAAGCAGGTGCAGCAGATATTGCCGGTGCGGCGGTTGAACTCTCAACAGGCACAACAGACCAGGCAAGCTCGATTGAGGAGCTTACTGCAACTGTTGAGACAGTAGCAAACCTTGCAGAGACAAGTGCGAAGAAGACTCAGGAAGCATATGAAAGCATTGAGAAAGCCGCAAGGGATGCTAAGAGTGAGCAGGTAAGAATGCAGGAACTCACGGAAGAGATGGCGAATATCACAGCTATTTCAAAAGAAATTGAGAATATCACGGCAACTATCGAGGATATTGCATCACAGACAAGCCTCCTTGCTCTTAATGCATCAATTGAGGCGGCAAGGGCAGGCGAAGCAGGTAAGGGATTTGCGGTTGTCGCAGATGAAATCGGCAAGCTTGCAACGGACAGCTCTAATTCAGCAGTCAACACAAGAGAACTTATCGGCAAGACTATGGAAGAGATTGGCAAGGGTAATGATATTACGGCTTCCGTAGCAGAAGTATTTGGGAAGATAATAGGACAGATGCATGAATTTGCAGAAGTTGCGCGTACTACTAATGAAGCTTCAAAGGGACAGGCAGATGCGCTGGCTCAGATTGAAGCAGGAATTGAACAGATTTCAGGCGTTACACAGAATACCGCAGCCGCAGCGCAGGAAAGCAATGCTATCAGCACACAGCTTTCAGAAAAGGCAGATGAACTTGATGAGCTTGTACGCCGCTTTAAATTATATTCGGCAGTTGAAAAAAAGTAATATCGCAAGTATAATATAAGGTATGCGTCAGATTTTGCTTCGCAAAACTGTTAGAAGAATCAGGAGGATTTAAGGTGGCAGATTTAACCAGTGAGATTACAAAAAGAAGGACTTTTGCGATAATTTCCCACCCGGATGCAGGTAAGACAACTCTTACCGAGAAATTCCTGCTTTACGGAGGGGCAATTAATCTCGCCGGCTCTGTAAAAGGCAAGAAGACAGCTAAGCATGCTGTGTCAGACTGGATGGAGATAGAGAAGCAGAGAGGTATCTCTGTAACATCTTCAGTATTGCAGTTTAACTATGACGGCTACTGCATTAATATTCTTGATACACCGGGACATGAGGATTTCTCAGAGGATACTTACCGTACACTTATGGCAGCTGATTCGGCAGTCATGGTTATCGATGCATCCAAGGGTGTAGAGAAGCAGACAATTAAGCTGTTCAAAGTATGCGTTTTAAGGCACATACCTATATTTACTTTTATTAATAAGATGGATAGGGAAGCTAATGACCCATTTGAGCTTCTTGATGAAATTGAAAATGTTCTTGGAATAAGGACGTGTCCTATGAACTGGCCTATCGGTTCAGGTAAGGAGTTCAAGGGTGTATACGATCGTACTGACAGGGAAGTATCACTGTTTACGGCTGCGATGAACGGACAGAAGGAAGTCGCAACGGAGAGACTTGGAATAGATGATGCCGCACTTGCAGATGAGCTTGGGTCTCATTTTTATGAGAAGCTGCAGGAAGATATAGAGCTGCTTGACGGTGCAAGCTCGGAATTCAATCTTGATGAGGTAAGAGCCGGAGACCTGACACCTGTGTTCTTTGGCTCAGCACTTACGAATTTTGGTGTGGAGAACTTCTTACAGCATTTCCTTAAGATGACAACAGCTCCGCTTGCGAGACATTCATCAATCGGTGATGTTGACCCGTTTTCCGGGGATTTCTCGGCATTCGTATTCAAGATACAGGCTAACATGAATAAGATGCACCGCGACAGAATTGCATTCATGAGAATATGTTCAGGTAAGTTTGAGGCCGGCATGGAGGTCACCCATGTTCAGGGCGGCAGGAAGATTAAGCTTGCACAGCCGCAGCAGATGATGGCTCAGGAGAGGCATATTGTTGATGAAGCTTATGCAGGAGACATTATCGGCGTGTTCGATCCGGGAATATTCTCAATCGGTGATACGCTTACAACTTCCAATGAGAAGTTTACATTTGACGGAATACCTACATTTGCACCGGAGCATTTTGCAAGAGTACGCCAGATAGATACGATGAAGAGAAAGCAGTTTGTTAAGGGAATCAGCCAGATAGCACAGGAAGGTGCAATTCAGATATTCCAGGAGTTCAACACCGGAATGGAAGAGATTATTGTCGGAGTAGTCGGAGTGCTTCAGTTTGATGTACTTAAGTTCAGACTTGAGAATGAATATAATGTAGATATACGCCTTGAGCCTCTTCCATATGAGCATATCAGATGGATAGAGAATCCGGAAGAGGTTGATGTTGAGCATCTGTCAGGAACGTCTGACATGAAGAAAATCAAAGACCTTAAGGACAATCCTCTGTTACTGTTTGTGAACAGCTGGAGTGTCGGAATGGTCCTTGAACGTAATGAAGGCCTCAAGCTTTCAGAATTCGGCAAGAACTGATAGACAGGACAGTCAGCAGACTGCCGTATCAGATAAACTGATTAGTTGTTTCATTATACTGATAATCGATAGACGCGAGTTTGTCGGTTATCAGTTTTTTATCTAAAGAATTTGTCTTACAAAAATCACTAAAGCTGCTGTAATGGTCACGAAGCTGCATATTCACAAAGCTTAAAAGCATGACCGGATCATTAGGAATCGACATAATATTTACCCCGTTTCATTTATAATGTTAATAGTCTTTTCATTTTTTACCACATTTACGGAAGAATGTAAAGTGTGTTATTATGAAATTAACCGATGTCAGTCAGATGTCGGATGGTATATCAGAGATAAAGGAGATTATAGAGAATGAATTCTGATAAGAGAAAAGTAAAGCAGATAGCAGGGCTGATTGTATTTACAATGCTTGTGTATACAATATTTATCAATTATGAGAAGGTATTTGCGGGAATAGAATTTCTGTGGGATCTGATATTTCCGTTTGTGCTTGGTGCGGCGATAGCATTTCTTCTGAATCTTCCGATGAGGGGGATAGAGAAGCTGTTGAAAAAGCTTATGCCATTGATACAGGGAAAGAATAACGGTAAGACATCAGCAGCTGAAAGGCTTCTGCGTCCGGTGAGCCTGCTGCTTACGTTTGGATGTGTAATTGCCGTGATAAGTATAGTTATAGGAGTTGTTCTTCCACAGCTTGTGAGTACAATGGAGTCAATCGGACAGGCATTCATGGCGTGGCTTCCGCAGTTCCAGGACTGGCTTCAGAAAACATTCGCAGATAATCCTGAGATTGAAAAATATATAGGAGATGTACAGATAGACTGGGTTGCAGTATTTGATTCTGTTAAGAATTTCATATTCAACGGTGCAACCAATATACTTTCTCATACATTTTCGGCAACTATGGGAATTATAAGCGGAGTTACTACATTTTTCATAGCAGTTGTTTTTGCATGTTATATCCTTATGCAGAAGGAAAAGCTTGAATCACAGGTAAGACGTATTATTAAGGTTACATTCAGTGAAAAGACAGTTGGGAAGATTAATTATGTGGCATCACTGACACACAGGATATTCTGCAGCTTTATTACGGGGCAGTGCCTTGAGGCATGTATTCTTGGATTTATGTTCTTTATATGTATGCTTATCTTCAGACTGCCGTATGCACTTCTTATTGCGGTGCTTATAGCGTTCATGGCATTAATTCCGATTGTTGGTGCATTTATCGGATGTATAGTCGGAGCACTGCTTATACTGCTGATTGATCCGTTCAAGGCACTGTTTTTTGTTATTATGTTCCTGGTGCTTCAGCAGATTGAAGGCAACCTTATATATCCGCATGTTGTGGGCGGCTCGGTAGGACTCCCTTCAATATGGGTGCTTATGGCAGTTACAATAGGCGGAAGCCTTATGGGAATAGTGGGAATGCTTGTATTTATCCCACTTGTATCAGTAATATACAGCCTTATCGGAAGCTGGGTAAGACAGAGGGAAAAGTGTGAAAAATCAGCCTGATGGCTGATTTTTCACACGCAAGATTTGTGCTTACGCACAAACTTGATATGCGTAAAAGGCAGCGAAGGAATGGAGATTAAGATGAAGATTAAGTTATCAGACCACTTTACTTATGGCAGGCTGTTAAGATTCTGTCTGCCATCGGTAATTATGATGGTATTTACGTCAATATACGGAGTGGTAGACGGCTTTTTTGTATCCAACTTTGCAGGAAAGGTATCATTTGCGGCGATTAACCTTGTTATGCCGTTCATAATGATTCTCGGAGGTTTAGGCTTTATGATAGGCGCAGGCGGGAGTGCGCTTGTTGCCAGGACACTTGGCGAGGGTGATAAGAAGAGAGCATCACAATATTTTTCAATGCTGGTGTATTTTACGGTTATATGCGGAATAATCACGACTGTCATAGGAATCATATTTATGAGGCCTATTGCACAGATACTTGGCGCTACGCCGGCAATGCTTGATGACTGTGTTATATACGGAAGAACGGTTATGGTCTTTAATATAGCATTCATGCTTCAGAATGTGTTTCAGACATTTCTTACAACAGCAGAAAAGCCAAAACTTGGACTTATGGCGACGCTTGCGGCAGGAATAACCAATATGGTGCTCGATGCCGTGTTTGTGGGCGTGTTCAGATGGGGAGTTACCGGTGCGGCAGCTGCTACGGGGATAAGCCAGTGTGTAGGCGGAATACTGCCGCTTATATATTTTGCAAGACCGAACAGCAGCCTTCTGCGCCTTTCGCTGTGCCGCATGGATGCAGGAATAATCATTAAGGCATGTACTAATGGGGCATCAGAACTTATGACCAGTATATCAGGTTCCATTGTAAGTATATTATATAATTTTCAGCTTCTCAGGTTCGCAGGTGAGAACGGCGTTGCGGCATATGGTGTTCTTATGTATGTGCAGTTTATATTTATTGCGGTATTTATCGGATACAATATAGGAACCGCACCTGTAGTCGGCTATAATTATGGCTCCGGCAATAATGCAGAACTTAAGAATATGCTTCGTAAGAGCCTTGTGGTTATGGGAAGTGCAGGGGCTGTCATGATGGTAACAGCACAGGCATTGTCATATCCGCTTGCCGGCATATTCGTGGGATACGATGCGCAGCTTCTTGCAATGACGCACAGAGCGTTTGGAATATTCTCCCTGTCATTCATAATTGCGGGCTTTAACATATTCGCGTCATCATTTTTTACGGCTTTTGGCAATGGTGCGGTATCGGCGGGAATATCATTCATGAGGACACTTGTGTTCCAGATGGCAGCGGTTCTTATACTCCCTCTGATATTGCGGATAGACGGAATATGGTGGGCAACAACGGCCGCTGAGCTGCTTGCGCTTGCCGTATCCGCATTTTTCCTTATTAAGAAGAAAAATACATACCATTATGCATGAAAAAAAGACAAATGATCACATTCAGCACGATAAAAAGACTATTTGACAAATTAATCCCAGATGATAAAATATAGTTAGGTACATAATTATTATGCACCTAACTATATTTTTTATAAAGCAGGGCAGGCTTTATATGCCACCTGCGGAATGGAGATTAGTGTGAAGGATACTGATTTATTGAAGCTTCTCAATGACTGCGAATATTATATGCATTACAGAAGACCTGCGCACAGAGGAAGGCTTACGGTATTGCACAGCCTTGATGAGGAGGGACCGCTTACGCAGAGCGGGCTTATAGGGAAGATGGATGTAAAGGCGGGCTCTATGAGCGAGCTGCTGCGCAAGATGGAAGAGGACGGACTTATACAGCGTAAGCGCGGAGAAAAAGATAAAAGACAGGTGTATGTCACAATAACTGATGCAGGAAGGGATAAGATGCTTCATATAGAGGAAGTAAGAAAGGAAAAAGCAAAAGATACATTTGCATCATTAAACAGCAAAGAAAAAGAGCAGTTGTATGTGCTGCTTGGAAAGCTGCTTAATGACTGGAAAGACAAATGGGAGGTGGAAGCTTGAAAAAATATGTCCAATACATAAAGCCGTATGCTGCATATTATTTTACAGGGCCATTGTTTATGCTTGTTGAGGTCGTCGGTGATATTATGCTTCCGTGGCTTCTGGCAAGGATTATAAATGTCGGAGTTATGAATCATGATATTGGGTACATAGTCAGAACGGGAATCATGATGGTAATCATAGCAGTATTTATGGCAGTTGGAGGTGTAGGAGGAGCATTCTTTGCGGCAAGGGCAGCAATGAATACAGGGACAGACCTGCGAATGGCCTTATTTGAAAAAATCCAGAAGTTCTCTTTTAAGAATATTGATGATTTCAGCACGGGTTCACTTGTTACACGTCTTACCAATGACATTACGCAGATACAGAATATGATAATGCAGACATTGAGGACATGCCTAAGGTCACCGGGAATACTTATAGGAGCCGTTATCATGGCATTTGTTATGAGTCCGGGGCTTGCAATGATACTTATTGTTGTAATTCCGGTTATAGTGTGTGTGGTAGCCGTAATCATGAAACTGGCATTTCCGAGATTTGACAGAATGCAGACGAAGCTTGATAATCTGAATTCATGTATTCAGGAGATGCTTGTTAATATCAGAGTAATAAAGTCATTTGTCAGGGGAGAGTATGAGGCGGCTAAGTTTGACAGCCGCAATGAGCAGTTATGCGAATCGACAGTAAGGGCAATGAGGACTGTTATAGTCATGGCACCTGCAATGGCACTTATAATGAATATGGCAATAGTGGCTGTTATGTGGAAGGGTGGCAATATGATTATCGCAGGACATATGCCTGTCGGCAATCTTACCGCATTTATCAATTATATGACACAGATATTGTCAAGCCTTACAATGCTTTCAATGGTATTCCTTAACAGTACGAGAGCAGTGGCATCACTTAAGAGAATAGATGAAGTTATGCAGGCTGACATAGATCTTACGGATGATGCTGCTGCGATGAAGGATAAGAAAGTATTATGTGGGGATGTTGAATTCAAAAATGTTTTCTTCAGATATTATAAAAACTCGGAAGAATGGGTGCTGGATAATATAAGCTTTCACCTTAAGAGCGGACAGAAAATGGGAATTATAGGTTCCACGGGCTGCGGCAAGAGTACGCTGGTGTCGCTTATTGCCAGACTTTACGATGCTGACAGCGGAAGTGTGCTTATTGACGGAACTGATGTCAGGGAATATTCACTTAAGAATCTGAGAGACGGTGTAGGAATGGTGCTGCAGAATAATGTACTTTTTTCCGGAGACATTGCAGATAATCTGAGGTGGGGCGACGCAGATGCCACGGATGAGCAGATAAGGCAGGCAGCATCAGCGGCACAGGCGGATGAATTTGTAAATGATTTTGCTGACGGATATGCAGCACAGCTCGGACAGGGCGGGTGCAACGTATCAGGCGGACAGAAGCAGAGGCTTTGTATAGCAAGGGCACTGCTTAAAAAGCCAAAGATTCTGATACTTGATGATTCGACAAGTGCAGTAGATACTGCAACGGAGAGAAAGATAAATTCAGCACTTGAAGAACAGCTTGCAGGGTGTACAACTATTACGGTATCACAGAGGATATCATCAATAATGCATGCAGATGTAATTCTTGTAATGGATAACGGCAGGGTTATTGATGTGGGAACGCATGAACAGCTCCTTGCAGGTTGTACACTTTACAGGGAGATATATGATTTGCAGACAAATTCGTAATCTGTACCTGCGGAATGGAGGATAGTGTGAAAAATCAGCCTGATATCTGATTTTTCACACAGCTATTTGTGCCGCAGGCGCCACAAATAGCATCTATTGCAGAGCCAAATCTGACATTTGGCTCGCGGTTCCTCCGGCACTTTGTGCCTGCGGAATGGAGGATAATATGGCAGGACCATCAGGAATACCGGGAATGCGCGGACCCGGAGGAGGCGGACGTGCCAATATGCGCGCCAAGGCTGAGAGACCGAAGAATATGAAGAATACTATACTCAGGCTTTTGGGATATATGTCGGAGACAAAGGCACAGCTCATTGTGGCACTTATTGCATCTATGTTGAGCACACTTTGCAATCTGGCAGCTTCTTACATGATAAGACCTATAATTAATACATACATACTTCCGGTTGATGGAAGCAGCGGTAATCCACAGGGACTTTTTATGGCGGTATGTGTTATGGCAGTTGTGTACGCAGGTTCATTCGTGGGGATGTATATACAGATGAGGCTTATGCTCAGTGTGTCACAGTCGGCATTGCGCAGGATGAGGCATGATCTTTTTACACATATGAAGGATATGCCGGTGCGTTTTTTTGATACTAACAGCAATGGTGACCTTATGAGCCGTTATACCAATGATATTGATGCTGTAGGAGAGATGATGAACAATACGATAGTCCAGTTCATTGCAGGAATTATGACACTCATAGGCACTCTTTCAATGATGATATATACGAATATATGGCTTGCACTTGTTACGTTTGTGATGACACCGGTCATGGTTAAGGCAGGCAGATTCCTTATTAAGAGAAGCCGCAGATATTATGCGATGCAGCAGGAATCAATAGGACGCCTTAACGGCTATATCGAGGAGACGATAACGGGGCAGAAGGTAGTAAAGGTATTCAATCATGAGGAGAAGGCTATAGAAGAATTCAGGGAATATAATAATGACCTTAAGGATAAGCAGATAAATGCACAGTTCTTCGGCGGAATTATGGGACCGGTTGTAGGTAATCTCGGTCAGGTTAATTATTCGCTTACGGCAATGCTGGGAGGAATATTCTGTGTACTTAAGGGATTTGATGTGGGAGGTGTGACAATATTTGTCACATATGCGAGACAGTTTTCAAGACCGGTCAATGAACTGTCTTCACAGATGAATACGATATTTTCAGCACTTGCAGGTGCAGAGAGAGTCTTTGGTGTTATGGATATGGATACGGAAGCGGTATCCGGGAGAACTGGGGAGATAATGCCGGTCCGCGGTGATATTGAGTTCAGGGATGTCACATTCGGGTATAATCCTGACAGGATTATTCTTAAAGATATCTCACTTAAGGCTTCTAAAGGGCAGAAGATAGCATTTGTCGGTTCTACCGGAGCGGGTAAGACAACGATTACCAATCTGCTTACAAGATTCTATGAGATTCAGAGCGGGCTTATAACGATAGACGGACATGATATAAGGACGATTGATAAGGATGAACTCAGGAAAAATATAGCTCTCGTACTCCAGGACACACATCTGTTCACAGGTACGGTTATGGAGAATATCAGATACGGAAGACCTGATGCCACGGATGATGAAGTAAGGCAGGCTGCGATGACAGCCAATGCTGATTACTTTATCAACCGTCTTGAAAACGGTTATGATACGATGCTTGAAAAGGACGGTTCCAACTTAAGCCAGGGGCAGAGGCAGCTCCTCAATATAGCAAGGGCGGCACTGTCCAAGGCACCGATACTCATACTTGATGAAGCAACAAGCTCGGTAGATACAAGGACTGAAAGGCAGATTCAGGATGCAATGGACAGACTGATGGCTGAACGTACAACATTTGTTATTGCACACAGACTGTCGACAATCCGTAATTCTGATTCCATAATAGTACTTGAACATGGTAGTATAATAGAAAAAGGCACACATGAGCAGCTTCTTGCAAATCACAGCAGATATTATGAGCTGTATACAGGCAGGGCGGTTCTGGGATAAAGTGCCGTAAGTCTATAGCTATAGGTTATTGGTAATATTTTACAGGATTGGAGCTGGATTAAGATGAGTCCATATATAATAGCGCTTAGAACGGCGTATATAGCATTCCCTTTTGTCGCGCTTGCACTTACATTTCCGTACGTGCTCTATCAGTATCACAAGTACGGCAGCCTTATGGCATACAGGATTGTAGTTGTGTATACCTTCTGGTTTTACGTACTGTGTATGTGCTTTCTTGTGTCACTGCCTCTTCCGACATTTGAGGAGGTAAGCCGGATGACTGATAACATGGTGCGCCTTGTGCCATTCCAGTTTCTTACAGACATAAGACATGAGGCAGATATAGCAGTCGCGGGATGGGATCTGCAGACACTTAGTGCAGTGGTACATACACAGACATTTTTTGAGGTTGTTGCGAATATAGTAATGATGATTCCGTTCGGAATATATCTGCATTATTATTTCAGGCAGAGCTGGCCTAAGGTCATGGTGCTTGGTTTCTGCATGAGCCTTTTCTTTGAGGTATCACAGATTACGGCACTTTTTGGCATATACCCGAGACCATACAGGTACTTTGATGTGGATGACCTTATATGCAATACGGCGGGAGCGGTGGCAGGCTCATGGATTACGCCGCTGTGTACATTTTTCCTTCCGAAGAGGGAGAAACTCGATGAGCTGTCATATGAGAGAGGCAGGAATGTAACCTTCTTAAGGAGACTTACAGGAATGATTGTGGATATGGGCGTGACGGCTGTTGCCTGCGTTGTGCTTTATTACCTTATTAAGAATTCGATGCATATAGTTGAGCCGGGCTCGGACCTCTACACCAGATGCGTATTTCTGTTCAAAATATATATCGTCTGGGTACTTGCATATTTTTGTGTTGTGCCTGCGGTAAGCGGAGGAATGACGGCCGGAAGACACATAGTCGGACTGAGGCTTGTTAATGATGACGGAAGCAGGGCTAATCCTTTGCGGATAATGATAAGGCAGATGATAGTGTACTATGTTGTAATGCCGGCACCGGGATATGCATTCCTGTCATATGTGATACTGTCATACTACCCTTCGGGCTGGCAGCGTATAGCCTGTGTATGGGCGATATGTCTGTTCATGCTGATAATGCTTCTGTATATATGTGATATTTTTGTAAATACACTCGCAAGACATAACAAACTGTTTTATGACAGATTGTCAGGCACAAAGTATATTTCATTCAGGACACATGAGTAAAAATGCTGTCAAATAAGGAGAATAGTGTGCCATAATTTGATAATATATTGACAATAAAAACCGTAAAGTTAAAATGAACTTATAAAGATAATTATGGGGGAAAAGCATCTCAAGGCATTGCCCCCGGACGTTGCAGAAGCATCTGCGGAATTGGAGTGGGTATGATTTTTAACAGTGTAGGTTCGCAGCAATTCAGGCAGTATGGCAGGGTTATTACGGAATACAATCTGACAGATATTCTTGAGCGCATGGAGCAGACCCCGCTGCCTGAGGATGTGGTGTATGTGCGTAAGGACGCATATCTTGAGGAAAGCCCTCTTTACAGTGAGATGAAGAGCAGAATGTATGGGGAGAGCAATATCCAGTTCGGGTATTGCAATGGACATAACGATAAGCTTAACGCACTTGAGTATCACAGAAGCTCAGAGGTGAATATAGCAGTCACGGATATGATTCTTCTGCTTGGCAGACAGCAGGATATTACGGATGAATTTACCTATGATACATCTAAGGTTGAAGCATTCCTTGTCCCGGCAGGCACGGCGGTTGAGATATATGCAACAACACTGCACTATGCACCATGCGGAGTGGACGGTAACGGCTTTAAGTGCCTTGTTGTACTTCCGGACGGAACAAATGCAGAGCTTGGGGATAAGCATTGCAGCGGGGATGCATGCACGGAAGGTGAGGACAGGCTTCTTGCGGCAGCCAATAAGTGGCTTATAGCCCATGAGGATGCCGGAATAGACGGAGCATGGAACGGATTAAAGGGAAGCAATATATCAACAGGAGGATATCAGAGATGATTAACAACATGCCACAGTTAAAGATGGGAATTGTATCAGTAAGCAGAGACTGTTTTCCGATGACATTGTCAGCAACAAGAAGACAGAGAGTAGTTGAAGCATATAATGCAAAGTATGAGACACAGACAGGGAAGATATATGAGTGCCCTACATGTGTTGAGAATGAGACACATATGAGAACAGCGCTTGCACAGCTTAAGGAAGCCGGCTGTAATGCTCTTGTAGTATACCTCGGTAATTTCGGACCTGAGACACCTGAGACACTTCTTGCAAAGGAGTTCGGCGGCCCTGTAATGTTTGCTGCGGCGGCAGAGGAGACAGGCAGTAATCTTGTACAGGGCAGGGGAGATGCATACTGCGGTATGCTTAACGCAAGCTATAATCTTAAGCTTCGCAATATCCGCGCATATATTCCTGAATATCCGGTAGGAACTGCTGACGAATGTGCAGATATGATCGCAGAGTTTGCCCCTCTTGCGAGGGCAGTCATAGGTCTTAACAGCCTCAAGATTATATCATTCGGCCCAAGACCGCAGGATTTCATTGCATGTAATGCACCTATAAAGCAGCTTTACAATCTCGGAGTTGAGATAGAGGAGAACTCAGAGCTTGATCTGTTTGAAAGCTTCAAGAAGCATGAAGGGGATGAGAGAATCCCTGAGATAGTTAAGGAGATGGAGGCTGAGCTTGGTGAGGGCAATAAGAAGCCTCAGATACTTCCTAAGCTTGCACAGTATGAGCTTACGCTTCTTGACTGGGTGGAGGCACACAGGGGCTCACGCGATTATGTGGCAATAGCAGGCAAGTGCTGGCCTGCATTCCAGACACAGTTCGGCTTTGTGCCATGTTATGTTAATTCAAGGCTTACTGCGAAGGGGATTCCTGTATCGTGTGAGGTTGATATATACGGTGCGCTCAGCGAATTCATCGGAACTGTTGTAAGCCGGGATACAGTAACACTTCTTGATATTAATAATTCGGTGCCTGAGGATCTGTATGATGAGGATATCAAGGGAAAATTCCCTTATGAGCTTAAGGATACATTTATGGGCTTCCACTGCGGCAACACGGCAGCAGGCAAGCTTTCTTTCTGTGAGATGAAATACCAGATGATTATGGCACGTTCTCTTCCTGAAGAATGTACGCAGGGAACCCTTGAGGGCGATATAGTTCCGGGCAATGTTACACTGTTCCGTCTCCAGAGTACGGCGGATGCACAGCTTCGTGCATATGTTGCACAGGGGGAGGTTCTTCCTGTGGCTACACGTTCATTCGGTGCAATCGGAATATTCGCGGTACCTCAGATGGGAAGGTTCTACAGACATGTGCTGATTGAGAAGAACTATCCTCATCATGCCGCAGTTGCATTCGGGCATTACGCAAAGACACTCTTCAACCTGTTCAGATATCTCGGAGTTGAGGATATAGGCTTTAATCAGCCGGCAGGAATGTTATATAAGACTGAGAATCCTTTCTAAATAGCATTTGAATATAACATATGGATTTCTAAATTTGACACTGACAGGAAAATGTCAGGTGTTATGAAATGGAGGCGGCTATGCGTTACATAGGTATAGATCTCGGAACATCAGCCGTAAAGCTTATATTAATGGGAGCTGACGGAACGATATATAAAACCGTGTCAAAAGAATACCCGATAAGTTTTCCAAGACCGGGATGGTCGGAGCAGAATCCGTGTGACTGGTATGAGCAGACAAAAGCAGGGATAAGAGAACTGACAGAGGGAACAGACACCACGGACATAGCAGGAATGAGCTTTGGCGGGCAGATGCACGGACTGGTTATTCTGGATAAGGATGATAATGTCATAAGACCGGCGATATTGTGGAATGACGGAAGAACTGATAAAGAATGTCAATACCTTAATAATGTGATTGGAAGGGATAAGCTCTCAGAATATACAGCCAATATTGCATTTGCGGGCTTTACGGCACCTAAGCTGCTGTGGCTTAAGACCAATGAGCCTGATAATTTTGCCAGAATAAGCAAAATAATGCTTCCTAAGGATTATCTTGCATACAGGCTTACGGGAGTGCACTGCACGGATTATTCTGATGCATCGGGAATGCTCCTTCTTGATGTTAAGAACAGATGCTGGTCAGGGCAGATGCTCTCAATATGCGGAATAAGCATTGAGCAGATGCCTGCTCTCTATGAGAGCTATGAAAAAGTTGGGACACTCAGGGAAGCGGTTGCGGAAGAATTAGGACTTGCCAGAGATACAATAGTGGCAGCAGGTGCCGGTGACAACGCAGCGGCAGCAATAGGAACAGGCACTACCGGCAGCGGAAGATGCAATATATCACTCGGAACGTCAGGAACGATATTTATATCAAGTGACAGATTCAGTGTGGATGATAATAATGCACTGCATTCATTTGCACATGCTGACGGAAATTACCATCTGATGGGATGCATGCTCTCGGCGGCTTCCTGTAACAAATGGTGGATGGATGGTATAATCGGAACTAAGGATTATTCAAAAGAGCAGGAACCGATAACAGACGATATGCTGGGCAATAACCATGTGTATTTTCTTCCATATCTTATGGGAGAGCGTTCACCGCATAATGACCCTCATGCCAGAGGAACATTTACGGGACTTACAATGGATACGACAAGAGCTGATATGACACAGGCTGTGCTTGAAGGTGTAGCGTTTGCAATGCGTGATTCCTTTGAGGTAGCCGGGAAGCTGGGAATTAAGATTGACAGGACAACGATATGCGGAGGCGGTGCAAAGAGCCGCCTGTGGTGCAGAATAATTGCTAATGTACTTGGAATTGACGTTGACATGCCTGCGCTTGAGGAGGGTCCGTCACAGGGGGCAGCAATGCTTGCAATGGTGGCATGTAAGGAGTACGATAGTGTTAAGGCTGCCGTTGATGCAATCGTAAAGGTATCAGGTACGATACACCCTGACAAAGATATTGCCGCAAGGTATGACAGACGATATAATGAATTTGCAGGAATATATCCTGCGTTAAAGAATGTGTTTGCATCACTGGCATAATACGGGAATGGAGGTTAGTGTGAAAAATACAGATTGATATCTGATTTTTCACACAGCTATTTGTGCTACAGGCGCCACAAATAGCATTTATCGCAGAGCCAAATCTGACATTTGGCTCGCGATTCCTCCGGCACTTTGTGCCTGCGGAATGGAGGTTATTATGAGATTTTTTATTGATACGGCTAATGTGGAGGATATTAAAAAGGCTAATGACATGGGAGTTATCTGCGGGGTTACAACTAACCCTTCGCTGATTGCCAAAGAAGGAAGAGATTTTAAGGAAGTAATAGCTGAGATTGCTTCAATTGTTGATGGCCCTATAAGTGGTGAGGTTAAGGCAACTACAGTTGATGCAGAAGGAATGATTAAAGAGGGACGGGAGATTGCGGCAATCCATCCGAACATGGTAGTTAAGATTCCTATGACTGTTGAAGGTCTTAAGGCAACGAAAGTCCTTGCTTCAGAAGGAATAAAGGTTAACGTAACACTTATATTCTCAGCTAATCAGGCACTCCTTGCAGCAAGGGCAGGAGCAGCATATGTGTCACCATTTCTCGGAAGACTTGATGACATATCACAGCCGGGAATAGGACTTATTCAGGATATTACGGATATATTTGCCAACTATGACATAACAACAGAGATTATCTGTGCAAGTATCCGCAATCCGATACATATTACAGACTGTGCACTTGCAGGAGCTGATATAGCAACTGTTCCTTACAAGGTAATAGAACAGATGGTTCATCATCCTCTTACAGATGCAGGAATTGCCAAGTTCCAGGCTGATTACAAAGCAGTTTTCGGTGAATAAATAATCCGTAATTGCATGTACAATATGCATAAAATCGGTTGATATTTATACCGGTTTTGTGGTAAAATGTCTAAAAATGGGAGAAGTGTATTCAGGGTTTAATTATCTTATTTGGGAGGAAAGTCTATGTTTGGTCATAAGAAAAAAAGAACAGAATCTAACAGCGACCTTAAGCTTCTTCTTGAGTCTATGGATAAGGTGATAGAAGGAAACTTCGATCCGATAGACACAAGTGCATTTACGGATGGAGCTGTTGGAGAAAAACTCAATAATGTGCTGGATGCATTCAAAAAGAGTAATAATAATTTTGTAATGCGTGCCAATGAAGCGATGCAGTCAATAGGTGATAATTCATACGTCAAGAATATGCTTGATCAGGTTGAGTCACAGACTGTAACTATTAACGAGATGCAGGAATCAAGCGGTAATCTTGAGAATTCTATCAATGATATCACTAACTCTATTGAACATATAAGGAGCAGTTCGCATAATGTACTTCAGGCGACCAATGACAGCGCTGAAGGCATGAGGGTAAGTGCCAAGGTTGTTAAGGATTCTACAGAAGAGATTAACAATATTAATCTTCAGATTCAGGATTTTCAGGAGAAGATTACCAAGATCAGCGAGATTATCGATATGGTTAAGAAGGTTGCAAGCCAGAGTAATCTTCTTGCACTTAATGCGTCAATTGAGGCTGCAAGAGCAGGTGAAGCAGGTAAGGGGTTTGCGGTAGTTGCCGATCAGGTAAGAGAGCTTTCCAACAGTACATCAGCATCAGCGGATGATGTTGTCAAGTATGTGGGAGAATTGCAGACGAGCATTGCAGAGCTTGCAGCAAGCATGGATGCAACTACTAAGAAGCTTGAGGATGGTAATAAGAGAGTTGAAGATTCAATCGCTAATATCAATGCAATGGAATCGCAGATGAATGATGTAACAGATGAGGTTGACAGTATCTATCATGCAATAGATAAGCAGTCGGCATATACTAAGGATTTAAGTAAAGTTATCGGTCAGATTACAGACAGTTATTCAGTACTTTCACAGGATTGTCATGATACAGGCGAGCATATCTATAAGATCGGAAGGTACATAGATACTCTCAGAAGTGACATGTTCAGGGGATTTTCAGATGTTACACTCCTTGACAGAATGAAGATATTCTCAATAGACCATTTCATTCTTACATGGAGGGTATACAACAATGCTGTCGGCTTTGAATCACTTAAGCTTACCCAGCTTAATAATGCTACAGGACCGAATGCATGTAAGTTCGGTAAGTGGGCACAGTCGGTTACCGATACGAAGATTACATCATCTTCACAGTTCAAGGATATGGTACAGTGCCATAATGATATACATAATAATGCAAGTGAATCATGGAAGGCTAAGGATGCAGGTAATACAGAGCTTGCAATTGAGTACTTTAATAAAGCACTTGAGGCATATTATAGGTTCGATGAATCAGTCAAGAGAATGATGGATTTCATGAGGGCTAATGGCGAGAAAGATATGACGCAGATTGTCGTATTTAGAAAATAATATCGATTAAAGATTGGAATTCCTGATAGTTCTGTTGTATACTCTATAACAGACTATCAGGAATTTTTGTATTTGTGCCTGAGTGCAGATGCGGCATGCCATGCATGACAGGCAGGAAAGAGTTGGATATGAACATTGGGCAAAGAAAGAAGATAACTATAATAGGACACAAGAATCCGGATACTGATTCCATATGCTCGGCGATTGCGTATGCCGGGCTCAAGAATGCAATTGCTGCCAATGCAGGCAATGATATTACAGGTGGAGGCAGCACAGGTAATGATGATTCTGTGAGTTGTGAATGCTATGAGGCGAAGAGAGCCGGACACCTTAATGAGGAGACACAGTTTGTACTTGATTACTTTAAGGTCAAAAAACCTGAATATATAAAGGATGTGAGAACCCAGGTACAGGATGTAGAGATAAGAAGAGTCCCGGGCGTTGACCGTAACATATCTCTTAAGCAGGCATGGAATATGATGCGCAAGGATAATCTGTATACGCTGCCGATAACATCGGAAGATAAGCTCGAAGGCCTTATCACAATAGGTGATATTGCGGAATCGTATATGGATGTGTATGACAGTAATATTCTTGCGGCAGCTAAGACATCATGCTCTAATATAGTTGATACACTTGACGGGGACCTGCTTGTAGGCAGCATGAATACTGTGTTTGATAAGGGAAAGGTTCTTATTGCGGCAGCAAGTCCGGATCTTATGGAGAATTACATAGAGCCGGGAGACATTGTTATACTCGGCAACAGATATGAGTCACAGTTATCGGCGATAGAGATGGATGCAGGCTGTATAGTCGTATGTGAAGGAGCAGAGGTGGCGCTTACAATAAGCAGGCTTGCAGCAGAACATGACTGCATGATAATAACAACACCGCATGATACATACACTGCGGCACGTCTTATCAACCAGAGTATGCCGATCAGCTACTTTATGAGAACAACAGGGCTTGTTACATTTAATACGAGAGATTTTATTGCTGATATCCAGGATGTTATGGCTAAGCTCAGATATCGTGACTTTGCGGTGCTTGACAGCAATACGGGCAATTATGTAGGTCTGATATCGCGCCGTACACTCATGAAAGCCAATAAGAAGAAGCTTATTCTTGTGGACCATAATGAGAAGAGCCAGGCGGTATATGGAATTGAGGATGCAGAGATTCTTGAGATTATCGACCATCACAGGCTTGGAACTATTGAGACCATGAATCCGGTATTTTTCAGGAATCAGCCGCTTGGCTGTACCGCGACAATTATATATCAGATGTATAATGAGCATGGTCTTAAGCCTGATGCAACAACGGCGGGGCTTTTATGTGCGGCAATTATATCAGATACGCTTATGTACCGTTCACCGACATGTACTGAGCCTGACCGGAAGGCGGCATCGGAGCTTGCGGCAATTGCCGGAATTGATATCGAGACATTTGCACATGCAATGTTTAAGGCGGGAAGCAACCTGATGTCAAAGACAACTAAGGAAATATGCTATCAGGATTTTAAAAAGTTCAAGATAGATGATGTAATGATTGGAATAGGTCAGATTAACTCAGTTAACGGAAGTGAGTTTGATGAACTTAAGGGAAGGGTAATATCCGAACTTCCGGAGGTGATGAAAGACAATAATCTTCAGATGGTATTCTTTATGCTGACTAATATAATGAAGGAATCATCTGAGATAGTATTTGCGGGCAGGAATGCGGGAGAACTGCTTAAGGATGCATTTAATGCGGAACCGGGAGAGACAAGTGTGATGCTTGACGGAATTGTATCACGCAAGAAGCAGTTCCTTCCTACTATAATAGAAGCTATGGAGGCACAGAATGTTTAAGAAACCAAGATCAACAGATGCATGCTGGTGCATGAGTGGAAAACCTTATTGTGAATGTCATATGGAGTTTGACAAGAAGCTGGAGTTCTTCAGAAAGAGACATCATAAGGTACCGCCGAGAAACATAATCAAGAATGAGAAGCAGCTTGAAGGAATGCGTAAGAGCAGTGCAATCAATATTGCAGTGCTTGATTACGTGGCAGAGCATATTAAGGCGGGAATATCAACAGAAGAGATTAACCGTATGGTATATGAGAAGACTACACAGATGGGTGGTATTCCGGCTCCGCTTAATTATGAGGGATTCCCTAAGAGTGTATGTACATCGATCAATAATGAGGTGTGTCACGGAATACCTTCCAATGACATAATACTTGCAGACGGAGATATTATTAATGTTGACTGTTCAACAATTCTTGACGGATATTTTTCGGATTCATCAAGAATGTTCTGTATAGGTGATGTTGACCCTGAGATGAGGAAGCTTGTTGATGTTGCCAGGGAATGTGTGGAGCTTGGTCTTGAGCAGGTTAAGCCGTGGGGACATCTCGGTGATGTAGGCCAGGCGATAAATGACCACGCCAGGGCTAACGGCTATTCTGTAGTGCGTGAGGTAGGCGGACACGGAATCGGTCTTGAATTCCATGAGACTCCGTTTGTAAGCTATGTCACCAAAAAGGGAACAGACATGGTTATGGCACCGGGAATGGTGTTTACGATTGAACCGATGGTCAACATGGGTGACCCGGACATATTTATTGATGAAGATAACGGCTGGACAATATATACGGATGATGATATGCCATCAGCCCAGTGGGAGATTATGGTACGTGTTACTGAAGACGGACATGAGGTTATGTGCTGGTAGAATCACAGAAGTACAATTAAAGGCAGCATATATATTAATAGTATATAACTGTTTTTAATTTTGTAATCGGGTTAGAAAAATCTAACAATAGTTTAATTGATATAACATTAAGCCTAGTGAATAAGCTGTTTTCCAAAGATAATGATAAAATTTATCATCAAGGGAAAATGTGTTGATAACATTAAAACAGGGTGTTATACTCTCGTTTAAACGAAAACTTTATTATAGGAGGATAAATCAATGAAGAACTGTTTAAAGGATGTAGACTGGAAGAAAGTTGGAACATTTGCGGGAGGAGTTCTTTTTGGTACAGCAGGTATCAGGATTCTTTCAAGCAAGGATGCAAAGAAGGTATACACAAACTGCACAGCAGCAGTACTTCGTGCTAAGAAGTGCGTTATGACTGTAGCCAACACAATTCAGGAAAATTGCGAAGATATCTATGCTGATGCAAAGGATATCAATGAGAAGCGTGAAGCTGCAGCAGATGAGCTTTTCTTTGAAGATGCTTCAGAGGACGCTTCAACTGATGTGAAGGCTTCTGACAGTACTGTAACAGAATAGAGGTGTACAAACCATGAAGTTTTGCATAAAGAGTGAGTCAGGGGGCAGAATGCGTATACATGCCGTGCAGAAGCGTATGACGTATGAGCAGGCTGATATCCTTGAATATACACTGCAAAAGTTTGGGGGAGTTGCATCAGTCAAGGTATATGACAGGACATGTGATGCGGTAATCTATTACACATGTTCAAGAAATCGTATGATTGAATTCTTAAGGGGGTTCTCATATGCAGGCGTTGATGTACCGGATACAGTGGTTGCCAATTCGGGCAGGGCAATGAATGCAGAGTATCAGGAACAGCTTGTTGGTAAGATTATGTACCATTATGCAAGAAAATGGCTGCTTCCTGCACCATTAAGAGCATGCTATACAATAGCATCATCACTTAAGTTCATCGCTGAGGGAATCAAGTGTCTCTGGAACCGTAAGATTGAGGTACCTGTGCTTGATGCAACTGCAATCGGGGTATCTATCGTAAGAGGAGACTTTGATACGGCAGGCTCGGTCATGTTCCTCCTTGGAATAGGCGAACTGCTTGAGGAGTGGACTCATAAGAAGTCGGTCGGCAATCTTGCAAGAAGCATGTCACTCAATATCGGTAAGGTATGGCTTGCCAACAGCGGAACGGAAGTGCTTGCAGATGCGGATACGATTCAGAAGGGTGACCGAATAGTAGTACATATGGGCAATGTCATCCCATTTGATTCTGTGGTAGTATCAGGTGACGGTATGGTTAATCAGGCCTCACTTACGGGTGAAGCAGTACCTGTCCACAGAAAAGGAGGAGACAGCGTATATGCCGGTACAGTGCTTGAGGAAGGAGAGCTGACAGTACGGGTAACAACAGTAGGACGCGGAAGCCGTTATGAAAAGGTTGTTGCCATGATTGAGGAGTCTGAGAAGCTTAAGTCAGGACTTGAAGGTAAGGCTGAGCATCTCGCAGACAGGCTTGTACCCTGGACACTTGGCGGTACTGCACTTACATGGCTGCTTACACGTAATGTTACTAAGGCGCTTTCGGTGCTCATGGTAGATTTCTCATGCGCACTTAAGATGGCTATGCCTATATCGGTGCTGTATGCAATTCATGAGGCAGGAACGCATGACCTCACGGTTAAGGGCGGCAAGTACCTTGAAGCTGTAGCTGATGCGGACACAATAGTATTCGATAAGACGGGAACTCTTACCAAGGCAAAGCCTACGGTGGTTGATGTGGTTCCGTTTATAGATGAAACACCTGACAATCTTTTGAGATTAGCTGCATGTCTTGAGGAGCATTTCCCTCATTCGATGGCTAAGGCTGTAATTAATGCAGCTCAGGCAAAGGGACTTGAGCATGAGGAGATGCATACAAAGGTTGAGTACGTTGTTGCTCATGGAATATCTTCAAGTGTGGATGGCAAGAAGGTTGTAATCGGAAGCTATCATTTTGTATTTGAGGATGAGCAGTGCGTTGTTCCTGAAGGAAAGGAAGAGCTGTTTGCAAAGCTGCCTGAGGAATATTCACACCTGTATATGGCTATCGAGAATAAGCTGGCAGCAGTTATATGCATACAGGATCCTGTAAGAAGAGAGGCTGCTGATGTAATCGCGGCACTCCATAAGGCAGGCTTCAGCCATATAGTAATGATGACAGGTGACAGCGAGAGAACTGCCAGGGCAATAGCTTCCAAGGTAGGTGTGGATGAGTATTATGCAGAGGTTCTCCCTGAGGACAAGGCTAAGTTTGTCGAGGAGAGAAGAAAAGCAGGTCACAAGGTTATAATGATCGGTGACGGAATTAATGATTCACCGGCACTCTCAGCGGCAGATGCAGGAATCGCAATCAGTGACGGTGCTGAGATAGCAAGGGAGATAGCAGACATAACAGTCAGCGGCGATGACCTTGCACAGATAGTTACTCTGAGAAATATCTCATCAGCACTGATGAAGCGTATTCACTGGAACTACAAGAAGATTGTCGGAATTAATTCAGCACTCATCGGACTTGGCGTGCTTGGAGTAATCCAGCCGGCAACATCGGCGCTTCTTCACAATACATCGACAATCCTTATCAGCCTTAACAGCATGAAGAAGCTGTTGGATGATTGATGGGGAAAGTCAGAATCTATTATGATGTGTTTTAGAACAGAATAAACGGAAACATCCACCAAAACCATGAGCATTGAATGTGCGTGATTTTGGTGGATGTTTTTATGTAATAACTCCTTTCCTATCCGCATATTATTAAAATTATAAAGCACAAATATAAAAAAGTTGAGAAATTTCACTTAATATACTTGAATTGTTCTGCAAATATGTTATTATGTTTGTATGATAAAAAATTAACGATAATACATGAAAGGAGCATCGTATTATGCAGAGATTTACATTACCAAGAGATTTGTATCATGGCAAGGGTGCTTTGGAAGCACTTAAGAGCTTTGAAGGAAAGAAGGCAATGATTTGTGTTGGCGGCGGTTCAATGAAGAGATTCGGATTCCTTCAGAAGGCAGAGGCTTATCTTAAGGAAGCAGGAATGGAAGTTGAACTGTTTGAAGGTATTGAGCCTGACCCATCAGTAGACACTGTAATGAAGGGTGCAGCAGCTATGGAGAAGTTCCAGCCTGACTGGATAGTCGCAATCGGTGGCGGTTCACCTATTGATGCAGCCAAGGCTATGTGGATTAAGTACGAGTATCCTGATATAACATTTGAAGATATGTGTAAGGTATTTGGTATACCTAAGCTGAGAAAGAAAGCTCATTTCTGTGCAATATCATCTACTTCGGGAACAGCTACGGAAGTAACGGCATTCTCAATTATTACTGATTATCAGAAGGGAATTAAGTATCCTATAGCTGATTTTGAGATTACACCTGATGTGGCTATCGTAGATCCGGAGCTTGCAGAGACAATGCCTAAGAAGCTTGTGGCACATACAGGTATGGATGCACTGACACATGCCATAGAGGCATATGTATCAACAGCCAACAGCGATTACACAGATCCGCTTGCGCTTCATGCAATCAAGATGATTCAGGAAGACCTTATCGGATCATATAATGAGGATATGGAGAAGAGAGATGCAATGCATAATGCACAGTGTCTTGCAGGTATGGCATTCTCGAATGCACTTCTTGGTATCGTTCACTCAATGGCACATAAGACAGGTGCAGCATTTGCTGATTATGGCGCACATATTATTCATGGTGCAGCTAATGCAATGTATCTCCCTAAGGTAATAGCATTCAATGCCAAGGATCCTACAGCTAAGAAGCGTTACGGACAGATTGCAGATTTCATGAAGCTCGGCGGTAATACAGATGATGAGAAGGTTGAGCTGCTTATCAGGTATGTAAGACATATGAATGATGAGCTTAATATTCCTCACTGCATTAAGAACTACGGTCCTGACAGCTATCCTACAGAACAGGGCTTTGTTCCTGAGAATGTATTTCTTGAGAGACTTCCTGAGATTGCAGCTAACGCAATACTTGATGCATGTACAGGTTCTAATCCTCGTCAGCCAAGTCAGGAAGAGATGGAGAAGCTGCTTAAGTGCTGCTACTATGATACAGAAGTAGATTTCTGATAAAACGGGGCAGGAAGATGCCACAGTTATTATAACCGACAATTAAGCATAAGAATAGCAGGGTGCAATATCAATCGTTGAGATTACGTTGTGATCAACTTCAATGATTGATACGCATCCTGTTATTTTTATATTTATAATACACAATGCTCCCATTGACAATACATTTATAATAAAAGATAATGTATATGATATAGTATCAGTGGACACAAGCCGCATAGTAGTGGCGCAGCCGTAATGCGGCATGCAGGAATGGAGAATATATGACGGAATTTATAATAAGACTGTTTGTAAAAGATTATAAAGATACACAGGATCCTGATGTAAGACTCAGATATGGCAGCGTTGCGGGCGCTACGGGAATTGTCTGCAATGTATTTTTGTTTATTGCCAAGCTGATAATAGGAACAATAAGCAGAAGTGTGTCTATTACTGCAGATGCGGTTAACAACCTGTCGGATGCGGCATCATCAATACTGACACTGCTGGGATTTAAGATGTCGCAGAAGCCGGCAGATAAAGAACATCCATATGGTCATGCAAGAATGGAGTATCTGTCGGGAATGGCTGTGTCGGCGCTTATACTTGTAATCGGATATGAACTTGCCAAGACATCATTTCAGAAGATAATTAATCCTCAGGAAGTTGATTTTTCAGTTGAGATAATAATCGTGCTTGCCGTATCAATACTTGTAAAGCTGTGGATGATGTATTTTAATACAAAAGTGGGAAAGCGGATAGACAGTCCGACGCTTGCAGCAACAGCCGCAGACAGCCGTAATGATGTAATTACTACTTCAGCCGTGCTTGTAGCGGCGGTGATTGCCCATATAAGCGGACTTAATCTTGATGGAATAATAGGTTTTCTGGTCGCGCTGTTTATACTCTACAGCGGCATTGGAATTGCCAGGGATACGATAAATCCTCTTCTTGGAGAGCCGGCATCGGAAGAGCTGACGAAGCTTGTGTATGACGAGACACTTAAGTCCGATAAAAGAGTCCTCGGAGTGCATGACCTGATGGTTCATGATTATGGTCCGGGACAGAGGTTCGCAAGTGAACATGTGGAGGTTGATGCAAAGGAAGATGTGCTGGCAGCTCATGAGATGATTGATGAGATTGAGCGTATGTTTGAGGAAAAGCACAAGATACATATGGTTATTCATTATGACCCTGTTGTAACAGATGATGATGAAGTTAATGAGATGAAAGAATATGTTGAAAGTCATCTTGCAGATATTGATGAACAGCTCAAGCTGCATGATTTCAGAATAGTAAGAAGCAAAGAACGCACCAAACTTATCTTTGACCTTGCAATTCCTTTTGACTTTAAAGGCAAAGAGGATGAACTGCAGAAAAGTCTTGATAAGATTGTTGCGTCCAAAGATAAAAAATATTGTACTGTTATAACCTTCGACTTAGTCTGAATTGACTTAGTCTGAATTGACTTAGTCTGAACTGACTTAGTCTGAACTGACTTTATTTTGCCTGACGGCGTGCAGCAATGTGCGCCGTTATTATATTGCAAAGCTTTCCGCCTGCTATGCCGTATATTATTCCGAGTATTGTTCCTGCGAGAACATCCGTAGGAAAATGTACTGTAAGGTACATTCGTGATACTGCGATAAGTGCAGCAAGTATAACGAGGATAACTCCCTTTTTGCGGTCCTGTGTCAGACATGCAACAGCTCCGGCAAAAGATGCTGATGAATGACCTGATGGAAATGAAAAATCCGTAGGAGCCGTGACAAGCAGGTTGAATGACGGGTCAATCCAGAATGGGCGTGGTCTCGTCACGAGCGGCTTGATTATAATGTTGGTGAAGATTAATGAAAAAACAAGTGAGAGAGCCATTGCAAGTCCGCATCTGCGTGTCTGCTTAAAACAAAGAAATGCAGCTGTAAGCAATATCCAGAATATTCCGGCATTGCCGAGTAAAGTTATGGCTTTCATAATTGTATCGAGAACCGGTGTATGTATCGATTCAAACCAATGGAGTAACGATAATTCCCATGCCATAGTTAAAATCCCCTTTCGTAAATAAACATATTGCAGATTATATCATTACAGATATGTAAAATCAATGTAAATTAATACTGCAGTATCATTAAATTAATTAAGCAAAAGAAAAAAATAATTTATAATATAAAAAATATTCATTATGACTTGAAAAATTGTAAGAGCATGTATATTATATGAAATATAGTTTTCAGACGAAGGCGTCACATCATTGATGTGGCGCCTTTTTTGTACGGAAAACGTGCCGTGATTTCTGCAAATGCTGCAGATGGAATCCGGCAAATACGGAAATAATATGCTTAAGAAAAGCCGGTGACTGCCTGGCGGAACGGAGGCTGCTATGAACAGGAAGACATTTTATATTAATGACAGAATTATTTACAATGAGATAAGCGTTCAGACAGATTCAATAAACAAATTCTATGAGATTCATAATCCGGATAACGAAAGAATAGTTGCGATACCGGATGGCTGCATAGACATACAGTATGTATGGAAGAACGGAGTGATGCATCCACAGCTATGCGGCAGCTTTATGCAGGGAAAGCCATCAAGAATAGGAGATTATGATTACTGCTTTGGTGTAAAATTCAATCCGGGGCAGATGCCTGACTGGATTGAGGCTGATGCAAGCAAGCTGATGGAAGCGAGAGAAGACCTGGGCAAATATTCGGAATGCTGTAAGAATTTTAATGTTGAACAGGATATGCCATTTACAGATAAAATAAGGATGTTTACCGATGAGTATGACTGTAGTGCAGATATGACAGACAGGCGTGCCATGACGATGTATGTCGTCAATAATATTGATGAGAACAGAGGATATGTAAATATAAATGAACTTGTTGAACGTGTTGGTTACAGTCATTGTTACACAGACCGTGTATTTAAGAATGCAGTGGGCCTGTCAATGAAACAGTATGCCAATATAGTACGGATACAGCGTTCGCTTGATATACTCGGAGAAAAGAATGCAGCAGATGTATGTAATGACCTTGGGTATTATGACCAGAGCCATTTTATAAAGGATTTTAAGAAATTTACATTAATGACACCTAAGGCTTATTACAAAAAGCCGGCAGAGGAGCACTTTGTGTGAGAAGGAGGCAGACATGAAAGACGGCAGGAATGAAAAGATAACACTTATTTATAATGCAGCTTTTGTTATCGGCTGTGAAGAGGAAGAGCATTACATAATCAGAGGCGGAGAAGTTGCGTATAAGGGCAATACAATAATATATGTAGGCAAACATTATATAGGAGAGTCGGATGAGAAGATAGATGCCGGTCAGGGACTTGTTATACCGGGACTTATCAACCTCCACTGCCATATTGCGGGAAGTCCTCTTGAAAAGGGCTTTATCGAGGATACAGGCAACAGATTCAATTATATGTCGGGACTGTACGAATATCTGTCAGTTACAAAGCTTGAACCGGAAGATCAGATTGATGTGCTTGATTTTTCACTTGCAGACATTATGACAAGAGGCTCAACAACAGTATTCGAGCAGGGCTGGTGTGATGAAAAGTCAATAGAGCATATGGGCGAATCGGGCCTGCGTACAATAGTCGGACCTGTGGCATCAAGTTCAAACTTCATGACTAAGGACGGCAGAAATGTATATTACAACATGCATGAACAGCAGGCATATGACAGGCTGCAATACGTCATGGATACCAGACAGAAATATGACGGTGCATATGATGGCAGGATGACAGTGGCACTATATCTTGGTCAGGTGGACTGCTGTACACCTGAATATCTTGATGAGGTGCGCAGGGTTATGGATAACGACAGGGAGATGATCGTTACGATTCATGCGGCGCAGTCCATTAATGAGTATGAGCAGATTGCAAGAACATACGGAAAAACACCGGCCGGATATCTGTATGATCACGGCATAGTAGGAAGCAGGGTTCATTACGGACATTATCTTATGCCTCAGGGACACAGCATGAACGCAATGAAGCTGATGAAGCCGGATGAAGAGCTTAAGCTTATAGCCGGCACCAATACAAACATAATTCATTGTCCGTGGAGCTTTGGAAGACGTGGCATGATTCTTGAATCATTACAGCACTATCTTGACCTTGGAATAAATATGGGTATTGGAACTGATACATTTACCCAGGATATTATATGGGAAATGAGATATGCAGCAATATTCTGTAAGATTGCCGAAGGTGCCAACCCATTCACGGGAACTGCGGCAGAGGTATTCAACATGGCGACACTTGGAGGTGCAAGGGCAATAGGAAGACCTGATCTTGGAAGAATCCAGAAAGGCTGTAAGGCAGATATCGTAATAGTTGATCTTAATAATCTTGACTGCCAGCCTGTAAGGGATCCCATAAAGGTGCTGGTATACAGCGCATGCGGCAAGAATGTTGATAAAGTTATAGTTGACGGGAAGCTCATTGTTGATGGTAACAGACCTGCCAATATGGACATAGATAAAGTTATAGGAAGGATGCAGCAGGCTCAGGATAAGATGATTGCAAAGGTGCCTGAAAGAGACTGGGCAGGAAGAAGTGCAGATGAGATGTCACCAATGAGCTTCAGAGTAGTTGATTAGGGCTGATTGTAAATGCATCCGGAACGAAAAGGAGGAATCGGTTATGAAGAAAAATCCAAAGTTTTATATATGGGGAAGGGCAACACATGTAGGGCAGTGCTATGAGGGCTTATGTGCCACCACGATAGCATCATTCATTGAGCAGCTAATGAAGGAAAAAGGCGCGGTGCCTGTCGAACTTTGTGACCTCAAGCCGGAATACAACGTGCAGACACCATCAGATGCATATGTATCATTTGAATATGAACAGAACGGTGAGAGCGCATCAGAAAATGGCTGTCAGGAAGAAGCTTATGAGAATATGCTTGAAGAAACTGCGGCACAGGCGTGCAAAAAGATGCTGGATATGCTTAACACAAGGCGTGAGGAGTATTGCAGACTGTGTAATATAAAATATGTTCCTTACAGTTATGATGTAAAGATAATCAAAAAGGATGACAGTATGACACTTGGGGAAGTGAGGGAGTGGTTCAGGCTTTCAGCGATAAAGGATCCGGCAATAATAGTATTTTAGAAAGGAATGGATTATTATGGATAAAAGTATGCTTGAAGAGATGGTATCTGTGACAAAAGGACTGGTTGCAGTCAACAGCATAAATTCTAACGACGGCGGTGAACTGCTTGCATCGCAATATATAGATGGTTATTTTAAAAAACTTCCATATTTTCAGGAACATCCTGAATATTCATTTACGCAGGAGTTAAGGGCGGATGCGCTACACAGACGTAATGTATTTGCATTTGTGAAGGCAGGAAAAAAAGAGACAAAAAATGTAATAATTATCCATGGACACATGGACACGGTGGGTGTTGATGATTATGGCAATCTTAAAGATTATGCATTCTCATGCGACAAACTCAAAGAGAAGTTCCTTGAGATAAAGGATAAGCTGCCGGAGGATTTCCGCAATGACCTTGAGAGCGGAAGCTGGATGGTTGGAAGAGGTGTCGGTGATATGAAGAGCGGTGTTGCTCTCTTCATGGTGCTTACAAAGTATTTTAGTGAAAGAACACAGGAACTGGGAGTTAATATCCTGTTTATGTCTAATCCGGTAGAGGAGAATCTTCATACCGGAATTATAAATGCACTTGATGTGCTTTCGGATATGAAAGATAAAGGATACAGATTTCTCTATGCTATCAACAGCGACTGCGTAACGCCGCTTTATCCGGGAGACACGACAAGATATATATATACAGGCGCAATCGGCAAGATTCTTCCGTGCTTCTATGTAAATGGTGCAGGGGAGCCTGTAGCAGATGTGGCATCGAAAATCGTGACATCAGTCAATCTTAATCCGGAGTTCTGTGACGGAGCGGGCGGAGAGATTACTACGCCTCCGGCAGTGCTTAAGTTAAGGTGCAGGGATGATGAGGCATTTTTATATTTTAATTATATGATAATGTATAAAGATACAAAGGCAATACTTGGGCTTCTTAAAGATGCGGCAGAAGGGGCAGGAGAAGGATATGAAGTATATGAGTTCATGCAGATATATGAGATGGCAAAAGAAAAATGCACCTCTGATTTTGAAAAGTATGTAGATGACCTGACGGCGGATATAATAAAAGAATATCCCGACAAGAGAGATTCTGCATACGAGCTGACAAAAAGGCTTTTTAAGCTTGCAGGAATAGATAAAAAGGCAATAGTTATATTCCTTGCAGCACCATATTGTCCACATAATACGCTTAATCTTGAAGATACGTACGAGGCTGCATTGCAGACACAGATTGAAAGGGTGCTTGATACGATGGCGGAAAGAACCGGAGAGACATTTAAGATACTTAAGTTCTTTGCCTGCCTTACAGACAGCAGTTATCTGAAGATAGATGATGACAGCGATGCGATTGCTTCACTGAAAGGCAACTTCCCGGCAATGGATATGCTGTTCCGTGTACCTTTGCAGACCGAAAAAGAACTTAATATACCGGCACTCAACTTTGGTGTATTTATGAAAGATCCGCATCAGTGGATGGAGAGACTGTATGTTCCGTATTCATTCGGTGTACTTCCGCAGGTGATTATGGAGATGATTAAGGTAAGTGGTGAGCCTGATTAATAATTTTAAAGAAAAGTACAAAAATTTACAATATTTTTTATTATACGATAGTATAATTGATTTCAACAAGTAAATACTTGGCAGGCAAAAAGAGACAATGACGTCACAAAACGTAATTGTCTCTTTTTGTTATACTATCGCAAAAAAAGGAGGAAAATTCCTCTCCTCACGTGGGAGTTCGGATTTTTGCTCCGCAAAAAAAGGAGGAAAATTCCTCTCCTCACATGGGAGTTCGGATTTTTGCTCCGCAAAAAAAGGAGGAATTGTTATGAAGAAGAGATTGATCAGCTTATTAATGGTACTTACACTGATGGTTTCACTGGTTGGATGCGCGCAAGAAAGTACATCTAATGAAGGAAAAAGTGTTAAGCAGGATGTCACGGTAGCATGGGATATTGAGCCGCCAATGCTCGATCCTACACTTACAACATCTACCGCAGCAAGAGATATCAATAAGTATATATATGAAGGCGTGGTTGAGATGGATGCCAACTTTGAGCCACAGCCACAGCTCGCAGAGAAGATTGAACATAATGATGACAATACAGAATGGACATTCTATCTGAGAAAGGGAGTTAAGTTCCATGACGGAACAGAGATGAAGGCAGAAGATGTTGCGGCATCGCTTAACAGATGGTCAGGAATTAACGGTTCAGCAAAGCTCATTATAAAGAATGGCGAGAAGTTTGAAGTAAAGGATGATTATACAGTTACAATAAAGCTTGACACACCATGTCTGTTATTCCTTTATTACCTCGCTAACCCGTCACAGTTCGCAGGTATTACCAAGAAGTCAATTGTAGAGGCAGCCGATTCATCAAGCGGATATAAGAGTATAATCGGTACAGGTGCAATGAAGTTCGTTGAATGGAAGCAGAATGAATATATAAAGCTTGAAAAGTTTGCTGATTATTCAGCACCTTCAGCAAAGCTCAGCGGATTTGCAGGAGATAAGACAGTTAACTTTAATACACTTACGTTCTATATGGTTAATGATGCGTCAACAAGAGTTGCAGGTGCACTTGCAGATCAGTATGACTTTGTAAATAAGATAAGCTACGACAGCATGAATCAGTTTGACGGAGTTACCAACTGCTCACTTACACAGGGACAGTACATGATAGGCGGCCTTATATTTGAGAAGAAGGAAGGCTGCGGAAGTTATTCAGAAGATCCGAACTTCAGAAAGGCAGTATCATATGCACTTGATATAAATGAGATTGCCAAGGCACAGGTTCCTAATTCAGATTATGTAACAATTGATTCAGATTATATGGGACCTTTCCAGACAGCCTGGGATACTAATGCAGGTGATGCATATTATAACAAGCATGATCTTGCCAAAGCTAAGGAATATCTGGCACAGTCAAAGTACGATGGCGGAACGGTTGAGATGGTAACTAATACAGAATATCCTGATATGTATAATGGCACACTTGTAGTACAGAAGCAGCTTGAAGCTATAGGAATCAAGGTAGAAGTAGAGGTAATGGACTGGGCTACACAGCTTACAAGAATTAACCAGCCTGAGACACTGGATATGTTCGTATCGAACTTCGGTGTATCACCTATCCCTAATACACTTCTGTTCCTTACACCGGGCAGAACAGGATTTACACACAATGCAACAATCAGTTCAATATTCGACCAGATGGGTGAGGCAAAGGATATGACTACAGCACAGTCACTCTGGAAGGAAGCTCAGAAGGCAGCATGGGAAGAAGCAGAGTTCATCCCGCTCGGACATCAGTATACAGTAGTCAGTAAGTCTTCAAGAGTAGAAAATTATACAGGATTTATGGGACTCACATTGTGGGGATGCACAGTATATGAACCATAAAAATATATGAGATGACAAAGGAGCCATTTGATTAAGAATGGCTCCTTTTGATTATGTAGAAGGAGGTATGGCAGATATGGCAAAATTCCTTGGAAAACGGTTATTGTCGGCACTGGTAACAATATTCCTGCTGTCGATAATTATTTTTACAATTTCACATATGTCAAAGGGTGACCCGGCACAGATAATACTTGGTGCGGAAGCAACAGAAGAGCAGATTACCGAACTCAGACATTCACTTAAGCTGGACAGACCGGTCGTTGAACAGTATATCGACTGGATATTCGGAGCTGTAAGAGGCGACTTGGGAGATTCATATTATACAGGTGAACCGGTGCTTGCAGAAGTAGCTTCCAGACTTGTTCCGTCACTGCGGCTGGCAATAATGGCAGAGATACTTGCAGTAATCGTTGCTATTCCGGCAGGAGTATTTGCAGCTAAGAATAAGGGACGCGGGCTTGATTATATGCTTAGCACAACATCACTTCTTGGACTGTCGATTCCTAACTTCCTTATGAGTCTCATTCTCATACTTGTATTCGGTGTTGCATTCAAGGCGCTTCCGGTATCAGGTTACAGGACACTTAAGAGCGGTGTCGGTGTATTTTTAAAATATTCAATACTTCCTGTACTCGCACTTGGGCTTGGACAGGCGGGAATCCTGATGAGAATGACACGTTCTTCAATGCTTGAGGTCATGAATACGGATTATATCAAGACAGCCAAGGCAAAGGGTGCTAAGAGCACGGTTATATTGTTCAAGCATGCACTGCGTAATGCATTTATTCCTATTCTTACTGCAATCGGACAGTCATTCGGTACATTGTTTGCCGGAACGGCAATTGTTGAGACTATATTCAATATACCGGGTGTAGGACAGCTTGTCGTAACGTCAATAACACGAAGAGATTACGCTATGATACAGGGCGTTGTTCTTATAATAAGTATCATGTGGATAATTATAAATCTTGCACTTGATATTCTGTACGGAGTTGTAGATCCGAGAATAAGACTTGCAAAGAAGGCACATTAGGATTAATGGATAAGGATTGGAGACGATGATTATGAAAAATGCAGATAACAGCGCAATGGCTCTGAATAAGAAAAGTATAAAAGAGCACAGGGCGATTATGATTAAAAGCTTTCTTAAAAATAAGCTTGCAGTTGCCGGTCTTATCATAGTTGTTGTAATGGTTCTGGCAGCTGTGCTTGCTCCTGTGATAACAAAATATGACCCGTACGAGATGGATATCCAGAACAGGCTTGCAGCTCCGGGCAACGGACATCTGTTTGGAACTGATACATTTGGAAGAGATGTGTTCTCAAGAGTTATATACGGACTCAGAATATCACTTTATGTTGGATTTGCTATTGCAATCATAGCAATGGTATTTGGACTTATAATCGGTCTGCTGTCAGCATACTTCCCTAAGGCTGATGTAGTACTTATGAGAATATGCGAGGCAATGATGTCAATTCCCGCAACACTTATGGCAATAGCGATGATGGCGGCACTCGGTGCCAAGACTGAGAATGTAATAATAAGCTTAAGTATCATATATATGCCGACAATAGCCAAGATAGCGAGGGCTTCGGCGCTTTCGGTAAAAGAAATGTCATACATAGAAGCAATAAAGGCGCAGGGTGCAAGCTGGATGAGAATTATATTCAGACATATAGCACCTAACGTAATGTCACCCGTAATCGTACAGACAACATTTATATTTGCATCAGCAATAATAGTTGAGTCATCCTTAAGCTTTATCGGTGTAGGCGTTCCTCAGCCGACACCAAGCCTTGGCAATATTCTGTCAGAGGCAAGATCGGTTATCTACAATTCATGGTGGATGACATTGTACCCCGGCATTGTAATGATTCTTACAGTACTCGGAATTAATATACTTGGAGACGGAATAAGGGATATTATAGACCCTACATAACATTTGCAAAAGTGCCGATGTCAGGGACGTTGTACAAAATGGACAAATCAACGCAGGCACGCTTGCGTTGCTTAGAGCTGACAGCGGTACATAAGGTGCTAAAGGACAGCACCTAAGTACCGGTCGCTCTAAAAGCACCTGCTTATGAATTTGCCAATTTTGTATAACTGTTTAATGGCATACGTAAGTTATGCAACTGTCATGCAGGCTTTAATTAAGCAAAAACAAGGAGGAAAATTCCTCTCCTCACAGGAGTTCGGATTTTTGCTTCGCAAAAACAAGGAGAAAAATTCCTCTCCTCACAGGAGTTCGGATTTTTGCTTCGCAAAAACAAGGAGGAATTGGCATGAAGGATGATAATAAGCTTCTGGAAGTGAAGAATTTGAGAACATCGTTCAAGACGCTGCGTGGTACGGCTGTAGCGGTTGATGGTGTAAGCTTTTCAATAAATAAGGGTGAGATAGTCGGAGTTGTAGGTGAGTCAGGATGTGGAAAGAGTGTTACGTCACAGTCAATTATGAGGCTGTATGATGAGAAAAGTCTGGCAAGATATGAAGGAGAGATTCTTTTTGAAGGAGAGAATCTTCTGAAGCTTCCTGAGAAAAAGATGGAGGCGATAAGAGGCAACAGTATAGCAATGATATTTCAGGATGCACTGAGTTCTCTTAATCCGCTGTATACGGTGGGTAACCAGATTGCGGAGACGGTAATGAAGCATCAGCATTTGTCTAAAAAGGAAGCACTTAAGGTTGCGGAGGAGATGTTAAGGCTTACAGGTATACCCGCACCTGAGGAACGTATTTATTCATATCCTCATGAGATGTCAGGAGGAATGAGACAGAGGGCAATGATAGCGATGGCGTTGTCGTGCAAGCCTAAGCTGCTTATTGCAGATGAGCCTACAACAGCGCTTGACGTTACAATTCAGGCCCAGATATTAAAGCTCATAACAGACCTTAACAAAGAGCTGGGAATGGGAATAATGCTTATCACGCATGACCTTGGTGTTGTGGCACAGACATGTCAGAGAGTAATAGTAATGTATCTCGGACATATTGTAGAGGAAGGTACGGTGGATGATATATTTGACAGACCGCTCCATCCGTACACAATCGGACTTATAAAGTCAATTCCACGTATGACAACAAAGAAGGGTGAGAAGCTCTACATGATAAAAGGAATGGTTCCGCAGCTAAGTGAGGTTGGAAGCGGATGCCGTTTTGCAAGCAGATGCCCATACTGTACGGAAGAGTGTAAAATCCATGACCCTGAACTCAGAACGGTTAATGAGACACAGAAGGTATGCTGCCTGCATGCGAATGAATTTTAGATGTCCCAAGAAGGGCGGATTGGAGGAGAAATATGGCTGATAAAATTCTTGAAGTAAAAAATCTTAAGAAATATTTCCCGGTGGAGTCAAAGGTAAGAGTTGAGCCAAAGTCCGTAAAGGCTGTGGATGATGTTTCATTTGACGTGTACCGCAATGAAACGCTCAGTATCGTAGGTGAGTCGGGCTGCGGCAAGAGTACTACCGGACGATGCCTTATAGGGCTTAATAAACCTACGTCGGGCGAAGTCATTTATAATGGAAAAAATATAGTAGGAATAAGCGACAAAGAACAGAGAGTTCTGTGTAAAGATCTGCAGATGATATTTCAGGATCCGTATTCATCGCTTAACCCGAGAATGACGATAGGAAGCATCCTTGAGGAGCCGCTTATAATCCATAAGATATGTAAGACTAAAGAAGAACGCATGCAGAGAGTGCTTGACATGCTTGAAAAGGTGGGAATGAGGCGCGACCACTATTACAGATATCCTCATGAGTTCTCAGGCGGACAGCGTCAGAGAATCGGAATTGCAAGAGCACTTATTCTTGAGCCTAAGCTTGTAGTGTGTGACGAGCCGGTGTCTGCGCTGGATGTGTCGATTCAGTCACAGGTGCTTAATCTGCTTGCTGAAGTAAAGAAAGAAATGAACATAACATATGTATTTATCTCACACAACATGAGTGTCGTAAGATATATATCAGACCGTGTAGGAGTAATGTATCTTGGACATCTTGTTGAGCTTGCCGGGACAGAGGAGCTGTATAACAATCCGCTTCATCCGTATACACAGGCACTTCTTTCAACAGTGCCGGAGCCTGACCCGCATGTTAAGCGTGAACAGATAATGCTCAAGGGTGATATCCCGTCACCGCTTAACCCGCCAAGCGGCTGTATATTCCATAACAGATGCCCATATAATGAGCCGATATGTCAGGATCAGATGCCGCCTCTTGTAGAGATAAAGCCGGGACATTTTGTGGCATGCTACAGACACCAGCTGTATTAGTCTGATGAGTACTTGCGTTTTACTTTCTGCGCTGCTACAATTCAACAACGCAAGTTGACTTCAGGTATCTGCATTCTTTATTACGGAATTTTTAGATTGCAGGTACCTGATATTTTTTTAAAATTTTCAAAAATATCAAGTATATAAATTTACAATATTTTCTAAACAAAATGTAGCATATTATACCTAAGAGTTAAGAGCTCCTGTTAATCAAATAAAATTCATTAAAGAAGGAAGGAGTTGTAGATGGAATTTTCATTTGGAATACCAACAAAAATATATTTTGGAAAAGATTGTATAGCTAAGAATGCCGGAGTGCTTGCAGCAGTTGGAAGCAAGGCAATGATTGTCACAGGAAAGCATTCAGCTAAGGCAAGCGGCGCACTTGATGATGTCACAGCAGTGCTTGAGGCGGAAAAAAAGGAATATGTAATCTTTGATGAGATTGAGAATAATCCTTCTGTTGAGACTGTTGCTAAGGCTGCTGATATTGCAAGGGCAGAAAAGATTGATTTTGTTATCGGAATCGGCGGAGGTTCACCGATAGATGCTTCCAAGGCAATTGCAGTTCTTGCTGCTAATGCGGATATGGCAGTAACCGACCTTTTTAAAAATGCATTTACAAAGGCACTTCCGATTGTCGGAGTACCTACAACGGCAGGTACCGGAAGTGAGGCAACACCATACAGTGTGCTCTTAAGAAAGGATATGCAGACGAAGGTAAGCTTCGGGACAAAGGACACATATCCGGTGTATGCATTTGTTGATGCAAAGTATACATATTCACTCGGAAAGGGTTCTACAATAAGCACAGCCGTAGATGCATTTACACATGCTTTTGAAGGCTATCTTGCCAACAGAAGCACCGTTATCAGCGACAGCTTTGCAACGACTGCAATAAAGGCATTCGGAAAGAGCATGAGAAAGCTTGCCAAGTTCGAGCTTGATGAGGCTGACAGAGAGAATCTCATGCTAGTATCGCTTCTCGGAGGAATCATAATATCGCAGACAGGCGTAACGATTGCGCATGGAATGGGCTACTGCTATACATATTTTAAGGGAATTCCGCATGGTGCGGCCAACGGCCTGATTATGAGAGAGTATATGAAGCTTAACTATGATGTGGCAAAGGACAAGATAGACAATGCATTAAGCCTGCTTGGATGTGAAAGCATTGATGAATTTGCCGATATCCTTGCGGAAATGCTTGGACAGCCACCGAAGCTTACAGATGAAGAGATAGAACTCTACACAAAGCTTACCCAGATTCAGAAGGGAAGCATGGCAAATACACCGCATAAGATTGATGCGGAAGTAATAAAGGGACTGTGGAGCAGTATACGCTAACTAAAATACGCTTTCGCTGCATGCTGCCGGCAGCAGCATAGCGTTTTAGCAGATATGGTTTCACAGATAAAAAGAAAATGCACTGAAAAAGACGAACAAACTTGATATGCGCAAAAGCGCAGGAATGGAGGATTGTAATATGGAATCATTATATGAGAGATGTATGAAGGTCATGCCGCCTGTAGTAAAAAGAGCAACAACAATGGGAGTAACGAAGGGAGAGGGCTGTTATCTGTGGTCAGAGGACGGACGTAAGATTCTTGACTTTGCAAGCGGCGTTGCAGTATGTAATCTCGGACACAACCATCCGAAGGTAGTTGAGGCAGCCGAGAAGCAGATGAAGGAGCTTATCCATGGCGGACACAATGTTGTCTACTATGAATCATACGTAAGGCTTGCTGAGAGACTGGTTGAGCTTACGGGCGGAGACACGATGGTATATTTCAGCAACAGCGGTGCTGAGGCCAATGAAGGAGCAATAAAGCTTGCCAAGTATGTAACAAAGAGACCGGGCATAATTGCATTCAGGGGTTCTTTCCACGGACGCACACTTGCAACAACATCACTTACGTCATCAAGCTCAGCTTACAGAAAGAATTATGAGGGACTTCTGCCAAGCGTATATTTTGCAGAGTATCCATATCTTTACAGAACACCTTATGAGATGAAGGATGGCAAATGCCCTAAGGAGTATTTTGAGCAGTTTGAAAATATTTTCCATACGCTTATTGATCATTCAATGGTGGCAGCAATTATGATGGAGCCTGTGCAGGGCGAGGGCGGCTATATTGTGCCTGATAAGGAATTTGTTCAGTATGTAAGAGAGATTTGTGATAAATATGGCATACTTCTTATATTTGATGAGGTCCAGTCAGGTATGGGAAGAACCGGCAAACTGTTCGCATACGAGCATTTTGGCGTAAAGCCAGATATTCTTACATCTGCCAAGGGTATTGCTAACGGATTTCCGCTCAGTGCGGTTATCGGTAAGAAGGAGATTATGGAGCAGTGGCCTGCAGGAGCACACGGCGGTACATTTGGCGGCAATCCGGTTGCGTGTGCGGCTGCCAATGCAGTGCTTGATGAGCTCACTGACGGCGGAATGCTTGACAATGCAGCTAAAATGGGAGATTATTTTAAGGAAAAGCTGTTCGCACTTCAGAAGAAGTATCCTTCAGTTATCGGTGACGTAAGAGGACTTGGACTCATGCTTGCAATGGAGATGGTTCATCCGGATAAGACTCCCGATGCAGATATCACAACAGCAATCCGTACCAAGGCACTTGAGAAGGGACTGCTTCTGCTTGGATGCGGTACTAACCACAATATCGTAAGATTCATCGCTCCTACAATCGTAACAGAGAAGGAGATTGATATTGCGATTAATATCATTGACGAGTGCCTGAAGGAGCTGACAGAATAGATTCGGAGGTATGGATAATGGTTGCTTTACAACAGATGCTTGTGCTTTTCATCATAATGGTGATTGGCTTTATAGCTTATAAGAAAAATATAATTACAGATGAGACTTCCAAGAAGCTGTCGGCAATTGTTGTAAACATATCCAATCCTGCCCTCATACTTTCAAGTGTGACCGGAAATGCAACGGTTACGGGAGCAGAGCTTGTTGAGACCATGTTCGTTGCGATAGGAATGTATGTATTCCTTATTGCTGTCGCAGCGCTTGTTCCCGTAATTATAAAGGCTCCGGCAAAGGACAGGGGTACATACCGTGTCATGACTATATTCGGCAATGTCGGATTTATGGGATTTCCGATAATATCTTCACTATATGGAGGCGGAGCGCTTCTGTATGCTTCGCTGTTCCTGCTTCCGTACAACATACTGATATACACATATGGTGTATGGGAAATGTGCAAAAGCAGCAGTGAAGGCAGCGGTGCTGTTAAAAAGTCCGGCAGAGAAAGCATTAAGCAGATATTCAACATAGGAGTTATCTTCTGTATAATCGCAGTTGTTGTGTATGTGCTCGGAATAAAGTTTCCTGCATGGGTCAATACAACGGTATCAATGCTGAGTAGCACAACAGCTCCGCTGAGTATGATGGTTATAGGTGCGTCATTTGCAACAATGAATTTCAAAAAGGTATTCCTGAATGTGAGAACATGGGTGTTCTCTGCATTAAGGCTGCTTGTTATACCGGTTCTGGGAACATTTCTTGTATCTCTGGTTACAGACAATCCGTCAATCATAGGTGTTACGATGGTTATGCTGGGAGTACCTGTAGGAAGCATGACAGCAATGCTTGCGCAGGAATACGGCGGAGACTATGCACTGTCATCCGAGACTGTGGCAATGACAACACTCTTATCGGTAGTGACATTTCCTATTGTATCAATGGTAATGCATATTTGACATATCCAATTAAAAATGTTACTATACCTGTCGAGAAGGTTTATTTTAGATTGTCCCTTGACAGGACACAATGAAGCCACCGCCTTTACACGATGGCTTATTTTGTGCCCTGGAGAGGGATATTTTATTTTTACAATAAAAATTATCAGTAGCTGCGGTCTGAGAATAACGGAGCTTCCATATACTCCTTAATAGCTTCAATACTGTCGTAATGGGCAAGTGCCCACATAAGCTTCATAGTGAGGGCCTCTGTTGTCATGTCGGCACCTATGATAACATTCTGCTTTGCAAGATTCTGCCCGACTTCATATATGCTCAGATCAATTCCTTCATATATGCACTGTGTGGTGATTACTACCGCAACTCCTGCATCAATAAGCTCATGTATTTTTGCAACTATATCATTATGCTCATTCGGAATTCCGCCGATTCCGAAGCTTTCGATAATAACACCGCGATAAGTATTTTTAATAAAATCAAATATATCAGGTCTGATTCCGGGAAATATCTTAAGAATAAGAATGTCCGGACAGAGGCGTGTATCAATTGCAAATTCACCTGATACCGGGCGGCTTAACTGCTGCAGATGACCGGAATAGTCAAGCACCTGATTGTAGGTTATCCTTCCAAGCTTAATCTCTGCTATTACCGGAAAGTTGACGGTTTCAAATGCATCCGAGCTTCTGGTCTTAATCTTCATCGCATGTGCGCCGTTAATAACCATTCCGTCGAATGTCACATATACCCCGTTAATTCCTTCACAGGCAAAACGTATCGCATCGGACAGATTTTTCTTGGCATCAGTATAGAGCGCCTCGATAGGTATCTGTGAGCCGGTAAATACAACGGGCTTTGCGAGATTTTTAAGCATATATGTCATGGCAGCGGCGCTGTAAGCCATCGTATCGGTACCGTGTGCCACAACAAAACCGTCATATGATTCATAATTATCGGCAACAGCCTGCGCTATTGCTGCCATAAGTGACGGATTCATATTGGTACTGTCAACATTCATGACAGATATACCGTCAAGCTGACAGACTGATTTGATATCGGGGATATATGCAAGCAGGCTTTTTACGTCGATTGAAGGTGTCAGCCCGCCCCCTGATTCTGATGAAGCTATTGTACCGCCGGTGGCGATTAAAAGTATTTTTTTCATTATATCTCCATTTCTGCATTAGGTGAATTTTTGCTGCTCATGCGGACATCATTGGAATTGTCCCACATAAACCATCCTGTAAAGCCAAATATAACAGCTATTATTATACATGTAAATGATAACCACATATATGGCAGATATTCAAATGCGGCGACTCCGAGAATCGCAGACATATAGATGCCGTTATCACTCCATGGAATCATGCCGGCAGTAAGGGTACCGCCTATCTCTGCATTACGTGACAGAACGCGGCGGCTGTAGCCCATCCCGTCATATCTGGCTGCCATAATCTTAGGTGTAAGTACAAGTGAGACATACATTGCACTTCCGAGAAGGCATCCAAGGAAGCCGACTATTATTGTAAATACAGTAAGCGTCCCGCCATTGTTAATAAAGCCGTACAGCCTGTCGGCAATAGCCTTTATAATTCCAATCCGGTCGAGAAGTCCGCCGAATCCAAGACCGAGAATTATTATGGCAGCCGACCAGAGCATGCTCTCCATGCCTCCGCGTCCAAGAAGCGAATCTATAAAATTAACGCCTGTATTCATCTCGAGCTGTGTCCATGCAGTGGATATTGCCGTTACCGGATGAAGCCCCTGAAAAGCAATTCCCCATATAATTCCAAGTACTGAGCCGAATGTTATTACAGGAAGTGAAGGAAGCCGCAGAATAAGCAGAATTATTACAATTATCATCGGGATGAATGCAAAAAGGCTTATGTTAAAATTCTCAGCCAGTGCATTCATGACATATTCTACCTGCGTAAGGTCTGCACTGCTTTCTCCAATCGATAATCCGAATATGGTGAAAGCGATTCCGGTTATCGCAAATGCTGTGAGAGATACAGGCATTATACCACGGACATGGTCTATTACGTCAATATCTGCCATAGCAGCGGAAAGAACACAGCTGTCCGAAAGCGGGGAGAGCTTATCACCAAAGTATGCGCCCGAAAGGACGGCACCTGCAGTAACGGGAGCAGGGACACCCATTGCCGAACCTATACCCATCATAGCAATTCCGGCAGTACCGACAGTACCCCATGACGTTCCGGTGGCAAGCGAAGTTATACCGCACAATATAAGCGCCGCCGGAAGAAATACAGCCGGATGAATTACGTTAAGTCCGTAGTAAATAAGGCTCGGAACAATACCTCCTGAAATCCATGTCCCGACAAGTGCGCCTACGGCAAGAAGAATAAGTATTGCGCTCATTCCGTCATAGATGCCTCCGGTTATTGACTTTTCCATATCACTGTAAGAATGACCGTTAAATTTACCTAAAGCCATGGCAAGAAACCATGCGGCGAATATTGCAAGGTGAATCTCTATTCCGAATTGGTTACAGGCAAATGCCATGGCGAGGAATCCTCCAAGGACGATTACCGCCTGTAAAAGTGATGTTTCTTTTTTCAATGCTGACCTCCATTCCTGCCCGTTTTTCAGGGCATCCTTAGTTTGTGCTTTGGCAATTATAGTATCATCTGAAATAAGTAAATTACAGTGGAAATATATGGATTATAGCGATTATGGCAAACGCAAAAACGCTCTTAACGGCATAAAAAAATTCCCGGACCGTTAATGATCCGGGAATTAATTAAAATATTTGATTTTTGTACTATTCAGCTTTCATTGCCGCGTCGAATTCATCGAGTATCGCCTGTTCAGGCGCTTTTGTAAGAAGACTCACAACAACTATCATTATAAGAGCAATTATGAATGCGGGAAGAAGTTCATATACATCCCAGAGACCACCCAGCGGACGTACGAGATATTTCCATATAAATACCATTGCGGCACCTGATATCATTCCTGCAAGTGCGCCCCATCTGTTAGAACGCTTCCAATAGAGTGAAAGAAGTATTACAGGACCAAATGCTGCACCAAAGCCTGCCCATGCAAACGACACTATACCGAATACGGAACTTGAAGGATCTCTTGCAAGAAATACTGCAACAAGTGCTACTCCGATAAGTGCTAATCTTGCAGCAAGAAGTGTAGCCTTTCCGCTTAACTTTACATTGAAAACAGAACCCAGGATATCCTTGGACACAGCAGATGACGCGGCGAGAAGCTGGGAATCTGCTGTTGACATCGTAGATGCCAGTATACCTGAAAGAATTACTCCGGCTATAATTGCAAAGAGTATTCCGTGTGAGCTCATAAGTGAAGCAATATTGACAATAAGTGTCTCTGAATCCTTAAGGATTGGAAGCGCACCTGCTTCGGATACTGCAAGTCCGATAATACCGATGCATACGGCAGCAGCAAGTGATATTACAACCCAGATAGTGGCAACACGTCTTGATATAGTAAGCTTCCTGGCATCCTCAATAGCCATAAAGCGGAGAAGGATATGAGGCATGCCAAAATATCCGAGACCCCAGGCAAACATTGTTGCAATATTAAGAAATCCGTATGGAGATGAAGCGCCTGTCTCAGGATTATATGTATGAACGAAGCTGAGATAACCTGTAAGTGACTGGGCATTGGCAACAACCTTATCAACACCGCCCGCAACATTTATTCCGAATATAAATACGATAATAAGCGCGATTGACATTATTATTGACTGTATAAAGTCGGTTGTTGATGCGGCAAGGAATCCGCCGGTAGCAGTATAAAGTACGATTACTGCGGCAGAAATAACCATTGCGGCTGTGTAATCAACTCCGAGAAGACTTGCAAAAAGCTTGCCGCAGGCTGCAAATCCCGAAGCTGTATACGGAATGAAAAATACGATAATAAATATGGCTGAGAACAGAAGAAGCAGATTACTGTTATCATGATAACGCTTCTTAAAATAATCAGGTACGGTTATTGCATTACCTGCAATGTGTGAATATCTTCTGAGCTTCTTGGCAACAAAAAGCCAGTTAAGATATGTACCAAAAGCAAGACCTATAGCTGTCCATCCCGCATCTGCGACACCTGTAAGGTATGCAAGACCCGGAAGTCCCATAAGAAGCCAGGAACTCATGTCTGATGCTTCGGCGCTCATTGCCGTTACGAACGGGCCAAGCTTACGGCCACCAAGATAGAAATCATCTGATGTGTTATTCTTTTTGGAACAGATAAATCCTACAACAAGCATGAAACCAAGGTATAGGACCATCGTGCAGAGAATAATGATTTGTGCAACTGTCATGTTAAACCTCTTTCTTAGAATTTCTTCAATATAAAATGTATAAATTTTAATAAAAAGCAAGGAACATTTTACCACATTAAAGTGCTGATTACAAGAAATATTGCATTATGATACACAATAACGGAATTGTAAAAAGGGACAGTATCGTGGATAAAAATACAATTTTGACGGCAAACTGTTCATTACCGTCATATTTGGCGGCGAGTATAGCTGTAGTTGCCCCGGCAGGCATCCCTGAGAGGACTACACATACGGAGGTTACAAGTGTGTCGAGTGCCAGCAGCCTGCATCCTGCGAGTACAAGAAGCGGGAATACGATAAGCCTGATAAAACAATAGTAGATATTAAGCCTGCTTACGATTGTTCTGATGTCGATACCGGCAAGAATATGTCCTATTACAATCATTGACAGGCCTGTTGTGCAGCTGCTTGCAGTCTGAAGTGTCTTTACAATGCCTGATGGCAGGTCAAACGGAACCAGCATAAGTACAAATCCGACAAACACTGCAATTATACATGGATGCGTGATGACCTTTTTTATTACATCTTTTCCTTTGGCCGTTGTGAAGCAGGATACTCCGGCTGACCACATTACGATTCGCTGCGGAATAAGATATATTGATGCATACAGAAGACCCTGTGCACCATAAAGTCCCTGAATTACAGGATTGCCGATAAATCCCGCATTAGAGCATATTGTGCCGTACCTGAGGACTGCGAGAGTGTCTTTGTCTTTTACAGGATAAAAATATCTGCCGGCAAATGCACTGAATATCTGTATTACAATTGATGCACACAGAACAGCAAAACAGGATACAAGCACCTCACGGTTCATGTCAATCATAAATGACACGATGATGTTACACGGAAGTACAAAGTCAATAACCAGATCCGTGAGAGGTTTCTTGGATTCGGGTGGAAGAATTTTTAATTTTGTCATGACATAGCCTGCAATCATAAGTAAAAAGATAGTTATCTGCAGGTCAATCATGGAATGCATGTCAACCATATGTATATTTATCTCCATTTCTGCGCATTGGGCGCTAAGCATTTGATATTTATTATAACAAAAATCTCCAAAAAAGATATTCAAAATATATTTTAATATGTATAATAGTAAATAACCATGCAGATGTATTGAAGGGGATATTGCATGATGCGAGGAGGATAATAAGATATGGGTAACGATGAATACAATGTGGATAGAATAGACAGGCTTGAACAGGAGCTTGCGCGCCTTGAGAATATAGTAGATGCACAGCAAAAGGAGATAGCACTGCTTAAGCAGATGAATACGGCACCACAGCCGCAGGCACCGCCGATGGTTCAGTGGCAGATGCAGCATGTATCACAGCCACAGGCACAACAGATGCCGCAACAGCAGCAGATGCCGCCGCATCAACCGCAGATTAATCCGGAAGCATATGGGCTGCCGCCTGTTGGCCGTAAAACCACAATTGCGGACAGGATGAGGCAGAACAGTATAGAGAACAGGCTTGGCAATTCAATGGGAATTATTGCATCTGTGCTTATATTTATAAGCATGGTGCTGTTTGTAACGCTGGTGTATTCATCGCTCACAGACATGATCAAGGTAACATGTATATTTGCATTAAGTTTTGCAATACTTGCTGCAGGAATTGTGCTTATGAAGCGCAGAACCAATATATTTACAATGTCAGTTGCCGGATGCGGAATGGGAGCGATATTCCTGTCGCTGTTTGTTGCGCATATATATTTTGGTATGATTGACAGAATAGTTCTGTACATTCTGATTACGATATGGGCGGTGGCAGTGTTCGGTTTCTTTCAGAAAAAGTCATACGCATTCAGAGTCGTAGGTCAGGCGGGTGTTACAATCGCTGCCGTATTCGGAGCGTATGCGCTTGACGGTACCCGGATTATTGACGGTGCATGGATGGGACAGTATGTATCGGTATTCGTATTTTTTGTGGCAGTGTCATTGTTCTATCTTATTGTACGCCCGGAGAGAGGCGCTGCAAAGAATGCTCCGTTGGCAATTATGGATTATATAGGAATATTTGCGGTATCCGCAGTCGGAGCAGAGCATTGTACGCAGACGGGATTGTATGTAATTATGGCGGTGACATGGATGTATATGTTCGGAATCCTGTTCAGATATATATGGGCATCCCGGCAAGGTACAGCTTTGTCGGATGAGGCAGGTATTATATATGTCGGACTGTCTTTGTCTGCATGTTATGTGACCGCGTCACTTGGTGACGGTATTAATTCCGGTATGAATGCGGCAGCCGGCTTTATAACATTCGCGGTAAATGTCATTATTACAGGAACCGCATATGCTGCCGAACTATACAGAACAAAGCTTTACAATGCATGCCCTGGTAATGCCGGTACATCTGATGCGGCAGCCGGAGTGTCAGCTAAGAATTATAATATAATCCATATAATTATGTCTGTAATTCTGTATCTGATGCTTCTTAATAAAACAACGGAATTTGACGCGCTTTATGATATGGTCGGAATAGGCATTTATATATTCCCGATGCTTGCGGCAGCTTATTACTGTAAGGACAGAACGACACTATGGCTTGCGTATGCAACAATGGCTGTATTTGCAGTATCAGGCTGTGAGTACATAACAATCAGAATAATAATATGTATACTCGGAGCGGCAATGGCATGCGCATTGATGGCATACCGCAAGGAAATGTATCATCCGTTATTCAAATGTGCATTATATGCAGTAATTATTATCACAATCCGGGCAATTACGGATGACGTACTTATAATCCAAAGCATCCCACGGATTATGCGCAATACCTGGATATATATAGTACTTGCGGTAATAAACTGCGCAGCAGTCCACCTGCTTGACCGCAGCAGGTCTGAAAAGCCGGCCCTGCTGTTTACGGGAGGATTCAATGCATTGCTGATGCTTCAGGGAATGTCATATCTTGAAGGTAGTTATTCCTGGTGGATTAAGCTGATAATTCTTGTTGTGGCAGCAGGAACATTTACAACAGGGATAAATGTTTTATACGAAAAATGCGGCACTAAGACATGGGCAGGCATCTATACCGGCCTTAAGCTGAGCGTATTTGTATATGCGGCACTTCACGCATATGAAGTTACCGGCCCATATGTCAGCATAGGATGGCTGGTGCTTTCGATAATCCTTATTGCGTCAGGCTTTGTATTCAGATACAGATACCTGCGCATGTACGGAATGTTCCTGACAATGTTTGCAATCGTAAAACTTCTTGTATTCGACATCTCATATGAGAACGGAATCGTCAGGGCAGGAAGTTTCCTTGTCAGCGGTCTTTTGTGCTTTGTGATAAGCATGATTTATAATAAGTGGAGCAGGAAGATGGAAGGGGAGAAGAATGGCGATGAATGAGAGGAGGTTTAGCTTATGTATACAGGAAGCATAACAACAGACAGCCAATATAACGGTTATAATGATTATAGCGGATATAATGACTATTCCGATTATGCAGGAAGGGAAACACCTGATGGCAAAAAGCCACAGGAAGAATGCCAGACGTGTAAAAACCGCAAATACGTAGATGGTTCTGACGAAGCCAATGTATCTTTTAAAAGTGCAGCACACATATCGCCAGAGAGAGCCAAAGCTGCAGTTGCGGCGCATGAAGGACAGCATGTTGCAAATGCGTTTAAGAAGGCAGCACAGAATAACGGACAGGTGCTGTCAGCGTCTGTGCGTCTCAAGACAGCGATATGCCCGGAATGCGGACGTTCATACATATCAGGCGGAGTTACGAATACACAGATTAAGTATTATAATGAGTCTAATCCATATCAGCAGGATCTTAAGCAGTCAGACGGAATAAAGCTGCGGGGAGCTAATGTTGACTATCAGTTATAGTGGCGGACAGAGACTTAATAGATAAGATAAGGGCGGTATTATAATGGCATTTGTAAGCATGTTTTTTGTCTTGATAATTGTAATAATAGCATTTATCGGATTCTGCACATTTGTGGGAGCAATCCTGCTTGTCATAAGTGCGGTTAAGCATAGTAGCTACAAGAAAAAGACGTCACAGGGAATACCTGTAAAACGTACATATATAGTGTTAAGGTCGATAGGACTTGTGTGCATGATTCCGCTTATTGCGGCGGTTTCGCTTGTTGTATATTCATTTATCGGTGCCGGAATAAGCTCGTTTGCTGATAAGAATATGAATCTCGGATATAATGTGATGAACGGCAACTATGAGGCTGCAGAGCGCATTTTGAAGAGAGGAGTAACGCCGGACTGTACAAGATACAGCAACAGACATGCCGGGAATGGGGAAGAGACACTTTTGTGTGTACTTGCAGAAAATGGCTTTACTTCGGGAACTGATTCCGCAGGCGATGAGGAAGAAGTACTCCGCATGATGCAGCTGCTTATTGATTATGGAGCTGATTTGGAGTACAGGGCATACGAACATCCAAAAGACAGTGATTTACACAGAATGAATGACTTGTCAGATTATTATATGACAAGTGACAATTGCGGATATACGCCGCTTCTGTATGCTGTATATAACGGAGAGCCTGAGCGTCTCAGACTGCTGGTGGATAATGGGGCGGACATCAATGTAAAGGACTATTGCGGATATAATGCAGTTGCCACAATAGCGGATAACCTGAGTGACAGAACCGGTGCAGATATGCTGGAGTATCTTATTGATAACGGATGCACGGCGGATAATGTCACTAATTTCCGGCAGGACGTTTTGTTCCTGCTTTCAAGAAATAGCAGACAATGCAGCAAAATGACAGATATTATCAATAACAATTACAGATAACTGCCGGATAAGATTTTTAAGTAATTCTTTATACTTACTTAAAAAATATTAAAAAAAATTAAAAAAAGGTGTTGACAAATTAAAAACGAAAGACTATTGTATTACTTAATTCAACAGTCAAATGCGAAGAACAGGACATGACTTCTTCATATCACCGCTTACAGAAAGCCGTTGTTTGTGAGATACGGCAGCAAGGAATGAATGAGCCCTCACCTGCGAGCTGTTTCGGGGAAAGGTTATATTACTGTATACCAAGTAGTCGGAACCGGTACCCATCGTTAACAGGGCATGCCATATAGCCATGATTAATCGTCAGGTTAGTCGGTGAATGTGGCAGGAGAGAGGTCGGAACACCCGGCAAGCAAAGTGGTAACGCGGAAGTAACGATAAGTTTACCTTCGTCTTTGCACATACATCCAATGGATATGTGCATGGACGAAGGTTTTTTTGTTGTTATACATATATGAACCATTAGTGAGCCATTAAGTGTTTGACTGCCAGAATACTATTATATAACAATAGGAGAGAGACATTATGAACACATTAGTAATCGTGCTTATCGCAGCAGTTGTACTTTTTGCAGCTTATGTATTCTACGGCCGCTGGTTAGCAAACAAATGGGGAATTGACCCAAAGGCTCAGACACCTGCTGTTAAGTATAATGACGGCAAAGATTATGTACCAACAAAAGGATGGACAGTATTCAGCCATCAGTTTTCATCTATCGCAGGCGCAGGCCCTGTAACCGGTGCCATTCAGGCAGCAGCATTTGGCTGGTTACCTGTATTACTCTGGATCCTTATCGGCGGCGTATTCTTCGGTGCAGTAACAGACTTCGGTGCTCTGTATGCTTCAGTTAAGAATGAAGGTAAGTCAATGGGTATGATCATTGAGAAGTACATCGGTAAGTTCGGACGTAAGATTTTCTTACTGTTCTGCTGGTTATTCACACTTATCGTTATTGCAGCATTTGCTGATATGGTTGCAGGTACATTTAATGCTTACTCTGTAGCCGGAGGACAGACAACAGTAGTATCAACTAATGGTTCTGCCGGTACGGTTTCTATTATGTTCATGGTATTTGCAGTTGTATTCGGTCTTATCCAGAAGAAGTTCAATCTTTCAGGATGGAAAGAAGCTGTAGTTGGTATTGCATTCATAGTTGCTTCATTTGTAATCGGTAACTTCTGCCCAATCATATTAGGCAAGGAGGCATGGAGCTATATTACATTTGTATATATCTTCTTCGCAGCTGTTATGCCAATGTGGTTAATGAAGCAGCCTCGTGATTATATGACAACATTTATGTTCATTGCCATGATAGTTGGTGCAGCACTTGGCCTTGTTGTTGCTCATCCATCTATGAACCTTCCTGTATACACAGGATTCAACAATGCAAAGCTTGGAACAATGTTCCCAATTCTTTTCGTAACTGTTGCATGTGGTGCCGTATCAGGTTTCCACAGCCTTGTATCATCAGGTACATCATCTAAGACAGTTGAGAATGAGAAGGATATGCTTAAGGTTGGCTATGGTGCCATGATACTTGAAAGTTTACTTGCGGTACTTGCTCTTTGTGTAGCAGGTGCAGCCGCAGCAGCAGATGGAACAGCCGCTACAGGTACTCCGTTCCAGATATTCAGCCGTGGTGTAGCAGGTTTCTTTGAAATGTTTGGTGTTCCTGTACATTTTGCTACAGTATTTATGACAATGTGTGTATCTGCACTTGCACTTACATCTCTTGATGCTGTTGCACGTATCGGACGTATGAGCTTCCAGGAACTCTTCAGCGTAGATGATATGGAACATGCGGAAGGATGGAGAAAGCTCCTCTGCAATACATATTTCTCAACAATCGTAACACTTGTATTTGGATTTATCCTTACTAAGATTGGATATGCTAATATCTGGCCACTGTTTGGTTCAGCTAACCAGCTGTTAAGCGCACTTGTACTTCTTACACTTTGCGTATTCCTTAAGGTTACTGGACGCAGCAACAAGATGCTCTTCCCACCACTTATCATTATGCTTTGTGTAACATTTACAGCTCTTGTACAGAGACTTATCGCTATGGTTAAGGCTATCCAGAATGCAGCAGCTGTAACAATTCCTGCAGGTAAGGCAACATGGGGCAGCGTATTCATTGCTAACGGATTACAGCTTATAATCGCAATCCTGCTTATAGTTCTCGGTGTAATCATCGTAGTTAACTCTGTAAAGAGCTATGCTAATAGTGAGAAGAACTCAGAGAAGACAGCAGCATAATTTAACAACACCTTATTGACAAAAAATACTCCGCAAGTTATACTGAACCTAATGTGGCGCAAGCCATTGTGTTAGGAATTTCCGTGAGGGAGTAGTTCGCGTGAGAACGTGATTTGTCAACAGACCCGGTTGTGTAGAATACTTTGTATGATATATAACCTGGCAAATCTTAAAGAATGAGACTCATGTATATTTCGCAGGATGCATAAGTGCATCTGTGTGGAATATGCATGGGTCTATTTTTTTAACTATATATTAATCATGCAAAAGGAGAGAGAATTATATGGCAGATGTGTTAATATCAGTCGGGTTACTTGTGGTTGGATTTGTTTTACTGATTAAAGGTGCTGATTTCTTTGTGGAGGGCAGTTCTTCCGTAGCTAAGATGTTAAAAGTTCCTTCTATTATAATAGGACTTACAATAGTTGCAATGGGAACAAGTCTCCCGGAGTGCGCTGTAAGTATTACGGCGTCACTTACCAATAATAATGCGCTGGCAGTCAGCAATGCTGTTGGATCTAATATATTCAACCTTATGGTTGTCTGTGGGGTTTGTGCGCTGTTTAACCCTCTTGCAGTGGACAAGGGTACGCTTAAGAAAGAGTTTCCATTTTCTATAATATGTGCAATGCTGCTGCTTGTGCTTGGTTACATCGGAATGGTGCTTGGAAGAGCGGATGGAATTGTACTTCTTGTGCTTTTTGCCGGATTTATAATCTGGATGGTACGCTCAGCACTCAGGGCTAGAGCAGAGGCTTCAGATGAGGAATATGAGGTGCTTCCTGTCTGGAAATGTATTGTATTTATAATAGGAGGAATAATTGCAATTAAGTTTGGCGGGGATTTTGTCGTTAATGGTGCATCAACAATTGCAGCTAAGATGGGTCTCAGCCAGAATCTGATAGGACTTACTATAGTTGCATGTGGGACAAGCCTTCCGGAACTTGTAACATCTGTTGTTGCCGCTAAGAAGAATGAACTTGATATGGCACTCGGTAATGTTATAGGCTCTAATATATTTAACATTCTTTTTGTACTTGGAATTGCTGCAGCAATGAGCCCAATGGGATTTATTATGGAAAATGTAATCGATATAATAATCCTTATGGTTCTGAGCCTTGTTGTCTGGGGCTTTGCATGGACAAAACAGAAACTTGATAAAAAGGAAGGTATTGCCATGCTTATAATGTATGCGGTATACCTTGTATATATCTGCGTCAGATAGTTTTTTTCAATTATGTATATGCTAATGTCATCAGGAGGTATTTGTATTAATGTACAAATGCCTCTTTTATTTAATTGTGAAATGGGAAAAGTAAGAGTGAAAAGTAAGTATACCAAAATCATCATATGAATTTGTATAAAACAAATAATTTTAAGGTATTGATTTTTTTAAAATTAAATATTATATTGGATACATCAGATGAATATGAAGACGTTTATAAGAAAGGTGTATTAAGAGTATTATGGCGAAACAAATAATTAATTCAAAAAAAGCGGTAATGGTAGGATGTGGTTTTGTTGGTTCTGCATCAGTATTTGCTTTAATGCAAAGCGGATTATTTACAGAGATTGTTCTTATTGATGCGGATAAAAATAAGGCAGAGGGTGAAGCGATGGATATTAGTCATGGAGTGCCGTTTGCCAGCCCGATGAAAATATATGCAGGGGATTATGATGACGCGGCTGATGCTGCAATTGTTATAATATCTGCCGGGGCAGGACAAAAGCCCGGTGAGACAAGACTTGACCTTGTAAATAAAAATGTAGCGATATTTAAGTCAATTATTCCTGAGATTGCCAAGAGAAATTTTGCTGGTATTATGCTGGTGGTTGCTAATCCTGTGGATATTCTTACCCAGGTAGCTATAAAGTTATCGGGACTTCCTGAAAACAGAGTTATCGGTTCGGGAACAGTCCTTGACAGTGCAAGATTAAGATACAGGCTCGGTGAGCATCTGTCTGTGGACAGCAGAAGCGTTCATGCATTTATAGTGGGAGAACATGGTGACAGTGAAGTTGTTGCATGGTCATCTGCAAATGTATCGGGTGTTCCGTTGAGTGAAATATGTGAAATGCGTGGACATTATAAGCATAAGAAAAATACGGAAGAAATAGCAGCAGAGGTTAAGAATAGTGCTTATGAAATCATAAACAAAAAGCATGCAACATATTATGGAATTGCAATGTCTGTAAAAAGAATCTGTGAGGTGATTATGCGAGATGAGAAGTCCATTCTGCCTGTATCACACATGATTCATGGCGTATATGATATTGACGGAGTATCGTTAAGTATGCCAGCTATTGTAGGTGCAGATGGTATTGAGTCTGATATACCTATTAATTTAAGTGGCGAGGAAGCGTTAAAGCTTAAGGAATCTGCAGATACTCTAAAGAAAATCGTAGAAGGTATTGAATTATAAATTTTCTGATGATTCCAATGGAGCACAATCGGCTATTAGTCTATTTCCGGAAAATATTTCTGCTCTGGCAGTAACATTAGCATTAAGCTCTACCTTTTTAGAACGGTTACGTTCAAACATGGAAGAATAGCGTTGTTTATGATTCTGGATGCAAGGATTGTAGTAAAACGCATCCAGTTA